>OBYA01000009.1_pt1 | contig 228016 bp, 215 predicted proteins | sample 1495461 | NCBI WGS metagenome assembly OBYA01 (sample SAMEA2580180, study PRJEB22360) | human gut metagenome | biome: human gut; feature: human-associated habitat; material: faeces | place: Denmark | collected 2008/2010 | reverse complement strand
GAGCATAACCTTGCCAAGGTTAGGGTCGCGAGTTCGAGTCTCGTTTTCCGCTCCAAATAGAACAAGGTTGTCAGTCGATAAGATTGACAACCTTTTTTTTGTATTATATTGGAAGTTTACCGGACTATTTTATCGATAGATTGAATAGAAAAGCGTAATTTTGCAATTGAAAAAATCAGTGTACTTCCCCCAAAAAGAGTGTCATTGATTCACACAGGCCTATAATTAATTTAATAATAGCGATATGTTAACACAAATCATTAATGCACGCATCCTGACGCCTCAAGGTTGGCTGAAAGATGGATCAGTGCTTATTCGCGACAACAAAATTCTGGAAGTAACCAATTGTGACCTTGCAATTATTGGAGCTAAACTTATCGACGCCAAAGGAATGTATATCGTTCCCGGAGGAGTGGAAATCCACGTTCATGGCGGCGGTGGAAGAGACTTCATGGAAGGCACGGAGGAAGCTTTCCGGGTAGCTGTCAAAGCTCACATGCAGCATGGTACGACCAGTATTTTCCCCACTCTTTCTTCTTCTACCATTCCTATGATTCGTGCAGCCGCAGAGACTACCGAGAAGATGATGGCGGAACCGGACAGCCCTGTATTAGGACTTCATCTGGAAGGACATTATTTCAATATGGCTATGGCAGGCGGACAGATTCCCGAAAATATCAAAAACCCCGATCCGGAAGAATATATCCCGTTACTGGAGGAAACTCGTTGTATCAAGCGTTGGGATGCTGCGCCGGAGCTTCCGGGAGCCATGCAATTCGGTAAATACATCACGGCGAAAGGAGTGTTGGCTTCCGTAGGACATACGCAGGCGGAGTTTGAGGACATACAGACTGCCTATGAAGCCGGATATACCCATGCTACTCATTTCTATAATGCAATGCCGGGATTCCATAAACGGAAAGAATATAAATACGAAGGTACGGTAGAAAGTATTTACCTGATTGACGACATGACGGTCGAAGTGGTGGCTGACGGTATTCATGTACCACCTACTATTCTGCGTCTTGTTTATAAGATAAAAGGAGTGGAGCGTACCTGCCTGATAACGGATGCACTGGCTTGTGCGGCCAGTGACAGCCAGACTGCTTTTGACCCGCGCGTGATTATTGAAGACGGAGTATGCAAGCTGGCCGACCGTTCTGCTTTGGCAGGAAGTGTGGCTACTATGGACCGCTTGATTCGTACCATGGTGCAGAAAGCAGAAATACCTTTGGCGGATGTGATACGCATGGTATCCGAAACGCCTGCCCGCATAATGGGAGTACTTGACCGCAAAGGAACGCTTGAACGTGGTAAGGATGCCGATATTATTGCCCTCGACAGAGACTTGAATGTGAGAGCCGTATGGGCAATGGGGCAATTAGTGGAAGGTACCAATAAACTGTTTTAAATCTAATAAATAAAGAAGACTATGTTAACTCAGATAATTAACGGTAGAATACTTACCCCGCAAGGCTGGCTGAAAGACGGTTCGGTATTGATTTGTGACGGAAAAATATTAGAGGTGACCAACAGTGACCTGGCAGTTATCGGTGCAACGGTTATTGACGCCCGGGGAATGACAATCGTACCGGGATTTGTCAGTATGCACGCGCACGGAGGCGGCGGACATGATTTTACCGAAGCTACGGAAGAAGCATTCCGCATGGCAACTACCGCGCATTTGAAGCATGGCGCCACCAGTATGTTTCCTACTTTGTCATCCACATCGTTTGAAAAACTTTATCAGGCTGTCGATGTGTGTGAGGGATTGATGCAGGAACCGGATTCTCCAATTCTCGGTCTGCATATTGAGGGACCTTATTTGAATCCGAAAATGGCAGGAAGCCAGTATGAAGGTTTTCTGAAAACTCCTGATGAGAATGAATATATTCCGTTATTGGAGCATACTACTTGTATCAAGCGTTGGGATATCAGCCCGGAATTACGTGGAGCGCATGATTTCGCCAAATATACCCGTTCAAAGGGAATAATGACGGCAGTTACACATACAGAAGCCGAATATGATGAGATTAAAGCGGCGTATGCGGTGGGCTTCTCACATGCTGCTCATTTTTACAATGCAATGCCGGGTTTCCACAAACGCCGTGAATATAAATATGAAGGGACGGTGGAGAGTGTATATCTGACAGACGGAATGACGGTGGAAGTTATTGCGGACGGCATTCATTTGCCTGCCACTATTCTAAAACTGGTTTATAAACTGAAAGGAGTGGAGAATACGTGTCTGGTGACTGATGCGCTGGCTTACGCTGCTTACGAAGGACATGAACCGATTGACCCGCGTTATATTATTGAAGATGGAGTGTGTAAAATGGCAGACCATTCCGCGCTGGCCGGTAGTTTGGCTACAATGGATGTGTTGGTGCGTACAATGGTAAAGAAAGCAAATATTCCTTTGGAGGATGCAGTGCGCATGGCTTCCGAGACTCCCGCCCGTTTGATTGGAGTCAGTGACCGGAAAGGTGCATTGGCTAAAGGGTTGGATGCAGATATTGTGATTCTCGATAAGGAGTTGAATGTACGTTGTGTGTGGTCAATGGGAAAGATTGTTCCGGGTACTGATGTTCTTCTGCATAAATAATAATTGCCGGATGAGCGATGTTTGATAAATAACATCCGGTGTTTTAATGAAAATAAAAGTCCGAATCTGAGGTTTGCCTGCAAAGCAAATCAGATTCGGACTTTCTTTATAAAGAAAAGTCGCATACAATTAAGTGTTTCTTCTTTATGGATTGTATTATATATAAACAGATAATTGTACTATGAAAGTAAAGCATTTAGTTGTAGCTTTTCTGTGTATGCTGGGATGTTGTGCGTGTAGCAGTCCGAAAACAGAAGTAAAATCACCGGACGGTCACATCAAGATGACGTTGACGGTAGATGAGAATGGTACTCCGTTTTATAATGTGTCGGTAAATGATTCATTGCTGATAGAAAATTCAAAAATGGGCTTTGTGGAGGGAAACGGTGTTATTCTGGGAGGAGGCTTCCGGATAGAGAAAACCACATTCGACAGCAAAGATGAAACATGGACGCAGCCGTGGGGAGAAAATAAAACCAACCGGAACCATTATAATGAAATGGCTGTCAATCTGATTAATGAGGATCAGGTGCAGTTGACCCTTCGTTTCCGGGTTTTCAATGACGGAGTAGGGTTCCGTTATGAATATAATGTTCCCAATGTGGATTCTCTGATGATAACTGATGAACTGACTACTTTCCACTTCCGTCAGGACGGTACCTCATGGTCGATTCCTGCGAGTGCCGAGACTTATGAATTGCTTTATAAGCAGCAGCCTATTTCCGAAGTGGAGACAGCCAATACTCCTTTTACCTTTAAGACGGCGGATGGTGTTTACGGAAGTATCCATGAAGCGGCATTGTATGATTTCTCCGAAATGACGCTGAAACAAATCGGAGATTACACTTTGAAGGCGGAACTTACTCCTTGGCCGGACGGTATCAAGGTACGCAAAAGCAACCATTTTACAACTTCCTGGCGTACTATCCAGATTGCTCCGGAAGCTGTCGGATTAATCAATTCTTCCCTGATCCTGAACCTGAATGACCCTTGTGTGTTGGAAACTACTGATTGGATTCGTCCTTTGAAATATATCGGTGTATGGTGGGGGATGCATCTGGGTGTAGAGACTTGGAAAATGGATGAACGCCACGGTGCTACCACTGTCAATGCCAAAAAATATATCGACTTCGCTGCTGCCAATAATATAGAAGCGGTATTGTTTGAAGGCTGGAATGAAGGTTGGGAAAGTTGGGGCGGTATGCAGAATTTTGATTTTACGAAACCTTACGCTGACTTTGACATAGATGAAATAGTACGTTATGCCAAGGAAAAAGGAATCGAAATCATTGGACACCATGAAACAGGAGGAAATATCCCGAACTATGAACGGCAAATGGATCATGCAATGCAATGGTATACCGACCACAGCATCCACATCCTGAAAACAGGTTATGCAGGAGCTTTCCCGAACGGGCTTTCACATCATGGACAATATGGAGTCAACCATTATCAGAAGGTAGTGGAAACAGCTGCGGAGCATAGAATGACATTGGATGCACACGAACCGATTAAGGATACCGGTATCCGCCGTACATGGCCTAACATGATGACGCGCGAAGGAGCCAGAGGTATGGAATGGAATGCATGGAGTGAAGGAAATCCGCCGTCTCATCATGTAATGTTGCCGTTTACCCGCTTGCTGTCCGGTCCAATGGACTACACTCCGGGAACTTTTGATATTTTGTTCCAGCAAACCAAAGACTCTCCCCGTCGTCGGAAATGGAATGACCAGGATAAGGGGAACAGCCGTGTCAACACAACATTGGCGAAGCAGATTGCCAATTGGGTGATTCTATATTCTCCCTTGCAAATGGCTTCTGATATGATTGAGCATTATGAAGGACATCCTGCTTTCCGGTTCTTCCGCGATTTCGACCCGGATTGTGACGAATCCAAGGCATTGGCAGGAGAACCGGGAGAGTTTGTAGCTGTTGTACGTAAAGCGAAAAACAATTATTTCTTCGGAGCAGCTACCAATGAGGCTCCCCGTACACTGGAAATAAAACTAGACTTCCTGAAACCGGGGAAACAATATAAAGCTGTTATCTATGCCGACGGTGAGAAGGCGGACTGGAAAACGAATCCGGCAGATTATCAGATTACGGAACAAACTGTCACAGCTGAAAATACGCTGACTGTACGTATGGCTGCCGGAGGAGGACAGGCTATTTCGTTCATACAACTTTAAGAAAAAATAGGTTAAGATTTAATAGAGGTTTATTGTGTTAGGGATAGGTTTGGTTTTAAGGTAAAAGATTGTTGAATGATGATAGATTAAGGAAATAAAGTTGGTTAGGTTAGAAAAAACGGTGAACAAGTACAGGGGTTTGTTCACCGTTTTTATTTATCTTGTCTTTTGTATACGAAAAAGATCTTATCCTTTTGCTTCCTGATACATGAAACGTTTGATTGATTTCTTCGCTGTCTTTTCAAATTCCTCGAAATGAATTTTAATCTTGCTGATCTGGCAGTAGTTAGGCAATTGTTGATTCAGTTCGACACGATTGACTTCCATAGCTTTCTGGATATCGTTTTGCTGCAATCCGTGAGCAAATGCATCGTCAAAATCCGGATAGATAAGCGCCACCAGTTTGTCGTGTTGCAATACGATTAATGATTCCGCCACATACGGCATATTATTCAGTTTGCTTTCTATCTCTTCCGGATAGATATTCTGTCCGCTGGAAGTGAGAAGCATATTCTTGCTACGTCCGCGAACAGTTACATAACCTTCTTCATCCATAACACCCAGATCTCCTGTATGCAACCACCCGTTTACATCAATGATTTGTGCGGTAGCTTCCGGATTCTTATAATATCCGAGCATCATATTCGCTCCCCTGCAAACAATCTCTCCGGCATGAGTTTTAGGATCCGGGGAATCAATGCGGACTTCCATTCGCGTAGTGGCCTTTCCGCAGGAAGCAAGTTTCAATGTATCCCAACGGCTGGAGCAGATAATCGGACCACATTCTGTCATGCCGTAAGCAATGGTGTAGGGGAAACCTATCTTTTTGAGAAAAGCTTCTACTTCGGCATTGAAAGGAGCGCCGCCGATAATGATTTCGTCGAAATTACCTCCAAAGATTTCCATAGCTGCCTGGCGGGCCAACGATTTGATTTTGTCATTGACGATAGGTACTTTGAGCAATAACTTTCCGATTTTGCTATCCACTTTAGGGAGGATATCTTTCTTGATAATCTTTTCTACAATCAAAGGTACGCAAGAGATAACTCTGGGCTTAATCTCCGAGAAAGATTGTGAGATGATTTTCGGAGACGGCATACGTGTCAGGAAATAGATATGCGCACCTGCGGAGAAGCCATATAAGAAATCGTATACCATACCGAAAACGTGTCCCATAGGAAGCATGGAAACGATATGGTCGCCCGGTTTGACGGGAAGCATTTCAAAACAATAGGCCACATTCGACCAGATACTGCGATAGGGGAGCATGACACCTTTTGAATAGCCTGTGGTTCCTGAAGTATAGTTGATAATAGCCAGTTCCTCGGGCCTGTCTTTCCGGTAACAGATATGCTCCGGACGGAAATTCTTCGGGTAACGTTGACCGTATATCGCATTCCGGTGTTCGAAAGCATACGTCAGTTTTTCATTGCGTGATACCAATGATGAGAAATCGGTGAGTGACGCGATTCCTTCCAACAGGGGCATGGCGTCTTCATTCAGGTTTTCCCATGCCTGGTCGCCGACAAAAAGCAGTTTGGCTTCGGAGTGGTTGACAATATTATGGATATTATCCGCTTTAAATTCATGGAGAATAGGAACAATTACGGCTCCGTAAGTGATAGTAGCCAGAAAAGTGACAGCCCAATGGGCACTGTTACGTCCGCAGACTGCTATCTTGTCTCCCGGCTGAATACCGGCACTTTCTAAAACAATGTGGAATTTAGCTATTTTACGAGCCACATCTTTATATTGGAGGGTAATTCCTTTGTAGTCAGTCAAAGAGTCTTTATCCCAGTTCTTGATAATGCTTTGTTCAATATAGTCGATGAACTGATGTTCTTGTTCCATTCGTTTTTGCACATTTAGTTTAAAACTGCGCAAAATTAATACTTCATTAATGTAAACCGAATTTTACAATTAAGTTTTACGGTTAATTAACGGGGGATGTTTGAACATATTTCGTCCCCCGCCTTATTCGGATTCGTTCACTTCCTCTTTTGATTTTTCGGAGATAAGGAGCAACTTGTCTCCTACATGAAGTTTCAGTGTTCCGTTAGGAATTAAAAACTCATCTCCGCGTTTCACTATCATAACCAATGTTCCTTTGGGAAGATTCATATCCTTCAAGGTATCTGCTTCTTCCAGCATTTCCGTGGTAATGGTCATGTCGCTAAGGTCGGAGTCTATTTCTTCCGGCAGCTCCACTCCAAAGTCATTCCCTGTTTTCTCCAGTGGTTTGGAGAGGTTCAGCATGCGGGCAACGAAAGAAATCGTTGTTCCCTGCACAACCAACGAGACAATGGTAATGAAGAATACGATATTAAAGATGATATTCGAACCTTCCACGCCTGCAACTACCGGATAGGTGGCAAAGATGATAGGTACAGCACCGCGTAGTCCTACCCATGATACGAACAACCGTGATTTCATGGTAATCTTCCGGAAAGGGAGCAGGCAGAGGAACACGCTTAACGGACGCCCGATGAGAATCATAAAGACACCGATCAACAAGGCTACTACTGCTACTTCCAGCATTTCGTGCGGATTGACGAGAAGTCCGAGGCAAAGGAACATGATGATTTGGAACAGCCAGGTCAATCCGTCCATAAATGTGTAGATGTCCTTGCGGTGCATGATTTTATTGTTTCCTACCATGATACCTGCGATGTATACGGCAAGGTAGCCGTTACCTTTCAGCAAGTCGGTGATAGAAAAGGTGAAGAATACAAAAGCCAGCAATAATATCGGATACAATGCCTGGTTGTCAATATTGAGTTTGTTCAGCATACGGATAGCCAGCTTTCCGAGTACATATCCGGCACCTGCACCTACCATAAACTGAATGACAAATGAACCGACAATAGCACCGACTCCCATACCTGCCGATTGGATAAACTGTATCAGCACAATGGTCAGCATATACGCCATAGGGTCATTACTACCACTTTCCAATTCCAACATGGGACGGAGGTTATGTTTCAGATTCATTTTCTGCGAACGCAGGATAGCGAATACGGAGGCCGAGTCGGTAGACGACATAGTAGCTGCCAATAACAATGAAGTCGTGATAGGCAGATAAATATTTGTCCAACTCATGCCGGATAGCCACCAGATAAACAATCCGGTGAAAAGGGCAGTGAGTAAAACTCCGACGGTAGAAAGCACGATACCTGGTCCTAAAATGGGTTTGATTTCTTTGAACTTCGTATCCATACCTCCCGAAAACAAGATGATGCTTAATGCAACCATACCAATGAATTGTGCATCTTTGGCGTCATGGAATTGGAGTCCGAGCCCGTCACTTCCGAATAGCATTCCTACTACAAGGAATAGTAATAAAGTGGGCACTCCGAAGCGGTATCCGGTTTTTCCAACAACAATGCTGACGAAAAGTAAGATAGAACCAATAAGTAAGGTGTTTTCTGCTGTAAATATCATAGGCAATATATTATTAAGTTATAAAATTGTCGTATTCGTTCTCACCGTGCGAAGTTACACATTATTAACAACAAATTAAAGGGCTTTTTGGATGTATTTTTGTGAAAAAAGGTAGTTAAATTGTCTAAAAAGATTAATTTTGCACTCAATTAATCTACATCATACTTATGGATTCAAATAATCTTACTCCTTTAAGGAAAGGGATAGTGGGAGTACAATTCCTGTTTGTAGCCTTTGGAGCTACGGTTCTTGTACCGTTATTGGTCGGGCTCGACCCTTCCACTGCTTTATTTACCGCCGGGATCGGTACTCTTATCTTTCACGCTGTCACTCGTGGGAAGGTTCCTATTTTCTTGGGAAGTAGTTTTGCTTTTATTGCTCCTATCATAAAAGCGACGGAACTTTACGGATTACCCGGCACTTTATCGGGCATGGTAGGGGTTGCGCTTGTTTATTTTGTAATGAGTGCGCTTGTCAAGTGGCAGGGGATAAGGGTAATTGAGAAATTGTTTCCTCCGGTTGTCATAGGTCCGGTCATTATTCTGATTGGACTGTCTCTGGCGGGAACCGGTGTGAATATGGCAAAAGAAAACTGGGTGCTGGCCTTGTTGTCGTTGGTTACTGCGGTTATTGTTTCGATGAAAGCGAAAGGACTTTTAAAACTGATACCTATCTTTTGTGGGATTATAGTAGGTTATCTGGCCGCATGGCTTTTCTATGATTTGGATTTATCCGGTGTCAGAGATGCGGCATGGATTGGTTTGCCTCAATTTGTTTTCCCTAAGTTTTCGTGGGAACCGGTGCTGTTTATGATTCCGGTAGCGATTGCTCCGGTGATAGAGCATATTGGTGATGTATATGTGGTCAACACTGTTGCCGGAAAAGATTTTGTGAAAGACCCCGGTCTGCATCGTACTTTATTGGGAGACGGTCTGGCTTGTTTTTTTGCCGGACTGGTAGGCGGCCCTCCTGTAACTACTTATTCCGAAGTAACGGGTGCCATGTCTCTGACGAAGATCACTAATCCGCAGGTAATCCGGATTGCCGCGTTTTCTGCTATCTTATTTTCTGTTATAGGTAAGATCAGTGCATTGTTGAAATCAATTCCGAGTGCAGTGTTGGGTGGAATTATGCTTTTGCTCTTCGGTACAATAGCCTGTGCGGGTATAGCCAATCTGGTAAATAATTGTATTGACTTGAGTCGTACAAGGAATATTATCATCGTATCTTTAACATTGACTGTCGGTATCGGCGGAGCTGTTTTTACCTGGGGGGAATTTTCTTTATCCGGTATCGGACTGGCAGCTTTGGTAGGCGTACTCCTTAATTTGATTTTGCCGAGAAATGACTGACCGGAAAGAATAAGTTGATTCTACTATAAATTTCAGGCGCGGACGATACAAAAACATTGCATTGTCCGCGCCTTTATGTAAGATTCAGGTTCTATTAGTTATGACAGAAATTTCATAATATCTTCATCTACCGAACTGATACCACCGATTCCGAATTGGTCTATCAACACATTTTTTACGTTCGGAGAAAGGAAAGCGGGGAGGGTAGGACCCAGATGAATGTTTTTCACTCCCAAAGCTAATAAGGCCAGCAATACGATAACGGCTTTCTGTTCATACCAAGCAATGTTATATACAATAGGCAACTTGTTTACATCATCCAAACCGAAGATTTCTTTCAGTTTCAGGGCAATGACGGCTAGTGAATAACTGTCGTTACACTGTCCTGCATCCAGTACACGGGGAATACCGTTGATATCACCTAAAGACAACTTGTTGTATCTGTATTTTGCACATCCGGCTGTCAGGATAACCGTATCGTTCGGAAGTTTCCGGGCAAACTCTGTGTAATATTCACGACTCTTCATACGTCCGTCGCATCCTGCCATGACAAAGAACTTACGAATCGCACCGCTCTTTACAGCTTCTACTACTTTGTCTGCCAAAGCCGTCACTTGCGCATGGGCAAACCCGCCGATAAGAGTACCGTTTTCTATTGCTACCGGTGGCTGGCATTGCTTGGCGTGGGCAATCAGTGCAGAGAAATCTTTTGGTTTTCCGTCCTTACGTTCCGGGATATAATGTGCTCCTTCCAGTCCGCAAGCGCCGGTGACATAGATACGATCCTTGTAGCTGGCGTTGGAACGTGGAGGAACAATGCAGTTGCTTGTAAACAGAATCGGCCCGTTGAAGCTTTCAAACTCCTCCTTTTGTTTCCACCAGGCATTCCCGTAGTTTCCTGCCAGATGTTTGTATTTCTTTAGTTGGGGATAGTAATGGGCCGGAAGCATTTCGCTGTGAGTATAGATGTCTATTCCCGTACCTTCCGTTTGTTCCAGCAGTTCTTCGAGGTCTTTCAGGTCATGCCCGCTGATAAGGATACCCGGATTGTTGCGTACACCGATATTGACTTCGGTAATTTCGGGATTGCCGTAACTGCTTGTATTGGCAGTATCCAGTTGTGCCATGGCAGACACCCCATGTTGACCTGTCTCCAGTGTAAGTTGAACCAGTTCTTCCATAGTTATATCATTGCGGGTCAGTTCAGCTAATGCATGTTGCATGAAGGCGAAGATTTCCGGTGACTGGTAACCCAGGTTATGTGCGTGCTCTACATAGGCTGCCATTCCTTTCAGTCCGTAGTGCACCAGTTCTTTTAACGAACGGATGTCTTCGTCTGGTGTGCGAAGCACCCCCACTGTTTTAGCCTTTTCTTCAAATTCATCTCCATTGCCGTTCCAAAGACATTCGTCGGGAGCGTTTTTGATAGAAACCTTACCGCCCAGTTCTTTTTTCAAGCGTAGTCCTTCCTTTATTTTCCCAATAATGGCTGCTTTGTCAAAGTTGGCATTGGTAATAGTGATAAAGAGAGAATCATAGATAAATTTGTCCGCTTCTTCGGAGGAATGTCCTTCTTTACGCAGGTGTTCGTTGTACACGGCAATTCCACGTATTACAAAGAGTAACAGGTCTTGCAGGTTAGCCACTTCGGATGTTTTACCGCATACTCCTTTTAAGGTACAACCTGTACCCATTGCGGTTTCTTGACATTGATAACAGAACATACTCATAACATTTACGTTTTAATTAGTCTTCTTGATTAATGAACGCAAATGTAGCGCAAAGGTTGCGGGCAGTTCTGTAACTAATGTTACAACAATGAATATTTTTTTGTGGATACCGGCAAACTCTATTGGATAAGCCGGACAAGCTCTTCTTTTTGAAGGATAGTGATCTGTTTCCGGTCGGCAGTGAGTAATCCGTCTTCCTGCATGTGTGCCAATTCGCGTGCCAACGAAGGACGGGATACTCCGAAATAATCACTTAATTCCTGTTGCGATCGGTCGAGGGTGATATGTAACTGTTGTTGCTGCTTATATAGGCGAAGTAAATAAGAAGCAATCTTCTGCCTGATAGTCTTGAAAGACATGAAAAAGAGCTTGTCGGATAAAGTCCGTGCGTAGTTGGCAGAAAGGTTCATATAATTTTCGAAAAACTGCTCGTTCTTGCGGAACAATTCCAGAACACTTGTTTTAGGAATTTCTATAACCTCTGTCGGCTCGTTGGCTGTCACCTCCACCGGATAACGATTTTCTTCGCCGAACAGAAAAAGCGGGGCAATCGCTCTGGGGGCGGCAATATCTTCTACCTTTATTAATCTTCCGGAATAGTCTATCATTTCTCCGCGAACACTGCCTTTGGTTAGAATGACGAGGCGGTTGCATACATCCTCCTGCCGTGCCAGAATTTCCCCTTTCTTATAAGAACGGGTGTGGAAACTTATTTCTTCCAGATTAGCGGATAGTTTTTCCGGAGTTATTCCCCGGAATAACGGATTATTGATAAGTACGGGTATCATAGGCTACTCTGTTATTTGAATTTTAATATGAACTTAGTCTCTTTATCATCCGGAATCAATGTTAGGCTACCACCCGAAAGCCTCATAATCTGGCGGGAGATGCTTAGTCCGATTCCGCTTCCTCTTTCTTTGGTCGTAAAGAAAGGGATGAATATATGTTCCGCAATTTCAGGAGGGATAGCAGGGCCATTGTTTTTTATCTCAATCAGTACTTCTTCCGCGTCGTTGCAGTGAGCCTGTATCGCAATGCGTCCGCCGGGCTGATTGCCGATTGCCTGCACTGCGTTTTTCAGAAGATTGATAACGACTTGTGAAATGAGATTCTCGTCTGCATGGAGGATCAGGTCGGCGGGAATAACCTCTGTATGGAAAGTAATATGATTACACGGATTCTGGTGCCGGGTCAGTTCGACCATTCGTTCGATGAATGCTTTCAAATAAAACAAAGAAGGCTCCGGAGTCGGGATACGTGTGAATTTTCGGTAAGATTCGACAAAAGAAAGCAAGCCTTTGCCGGTGGTACTGATAGTCTGCAAGCCATGGCTGATTTCTTCGTCTTTATCTTTCACCATGGACAAAAGTGTATCACTTAACGAGGTGATAGGAGTGACGGAGTTCATAATTTCATGGGTGAGTACACGAGTTAACCGAATCCATGAATCGATCTCTTTTTCATCCAGTTCGATGTTGATATCATTCAGAGCCAGGATACGCAAATGCTCTTTATGAACATTAATTTCCGAAACACGTATGGATAGATTGACTGTTCCCCGTTCGTTATGAAACATGACTTGTAGTTTATCCCCCGGGCGGCAGTTTTCCATTTTTTCCATGAGTGTAGCGTCTACTTTACTTAACTGGCGGATATGTGTGAATATGTTGAGTCCCAGAAGTCGGAGTGCTTCTTTATTCTTCTGATATACAGCTCCATTGTCATTGAGCACTAATAATCCCGTACTCACGAAGTCGAGTATCAATTCGTAATACTTCTCTTGTTGGGCTGTTTCTGCTTTTACATTGTATAAAATGTGTCCCACCCGGTTGAGTGCCTGATTGATCTGCCTGCTTTCCGGAGTACCGTATTCCTCAGGGAAGTGAAAGGAATTATCATTATTTTCCAATGCATCAATCATAAAAAGTACCTGTTTGACGTGGGTACGGTAAAGTCGGATTTGCCATAATATGCATAGGATTAAAAGGCAAATACAGACTCCAAACCATGTATAAGATTGAAGGATACCGAAACGGACGGTGACTGTACAAACGAGTACTGTCAATACGACTCTGAACCAGTACTGCCGTGTTATATATTGAAGATACCGGTTCATAATCCGAATTTTTTCATCTTGTTATAAAGTGTCTGCCGGGTAATTCCTAACTGGGTGGCTACTGCCGACAAATTTCCGGCACAAGCCTCCAATGCTTTCCGTATCATTTGTTTCTCCATATCTTCTAAAGTGGAAATGTTTCTTTCCGGAGATTCTATTTTCCGGGAAGATAATTGAAGGATCTCAGCAGGAATCAGCGGCTCATCGTTAATGATGACAACTTTCTCAATAACGTGCTCCAGCTCACGGATATTTCCGTACCAAGGATGTATTGACAGTTTTTCTTTTGCCGCAGAACTGAATTTCATCGGCTCTTTGTCGTATTGCTTGCAGAAGCGGATCATGAACCTTTCGGCAAGAGGAATAATATCTTCTTTCCGTTCCCGGAGCGAAGGTATCTCTATATGGATCGTATTGATACGATAGAGTAAATCTTCCCGGAATTCTCCGTTATCTACCATTTCTTGCAAATTACGGTTGGTGGCACAAATCAGGCGGATGTCGATCGGCATCGGGCTATTGTTTCCCACTCGCACGATGCTTCTTCGTTGAATGGCAGTCAGCAGTTTGGCTTGCAGATGATAGGGCAAGTTTCCTATCTCGTCAAGGAATAACGTACTTTTATCTGCGGCTTCGAACTTACCTGTCCGGTCGGTATGCGCATCTGTGAAAGAACCTTTCACATGGCCGAAAAGTTCACTTTCGAATAGTGACTCAGTGATAGCTCCCATATCTACGGCAATCATTTCCTTTTGTCGTCGATTGGAAAGCGCATGGATTTCTCGTGCCAGAATTTCTTTCCCTGTTCCGTTTTCACCTGTAATCAGGATGTTGGCATCTGTAACAGCAACCTTCTCAATCAACATTCGGAGTTGTTGCATGGCTTTACTTTCTCCCCAATATATCGGCTGGACACCGGCGGATTCCTTTCTTGCTCCTCCTTTTTTCCCGTTTCTCACAGACTGTGCGGCGGTTTGTAAAGTCTCTACCAGTTTTTGGTTGTTCCAGGGTTTCACGATGAAATCCGTCGCTCCTTCCTTGATTCCCCGGATAGCGAGTTCAATGTCGGCGTATGCAGTAAAGAGTACGATGGGAAGTTCCGGACGTACTTTCTTTATCTCGTGCAACCAGAACAAACCTTCATTACCGGTATTGATTCCCGAAGTGAAGTTCATATCCAACAATATCACTTCCGGCATTTCTTCCTGCATCACAGTGATGAGGGTGACAGGTGAAGAAAGTGTGACGACCTTTGAAAAATAACTTTTCAGCAAGATCTCTACGGCAGTCAGTACTCCTTTGTTGTCGTCTACAATGATGATTGTTCCCGATTTGCTCATATTCGATTAAGTTTATCAGGTACAAACTTACGAAAAAATCTCTGGAAAAGCCGAATGAGAAGGGACAAATAGTAATTCCTTTTTATACCCATGAAGGAAGTGGCCTGTCCGACACAGAAAATCATCTGAAAGAAGCATGTAGCGGAGCTACTACTATATTGAAAGGATTGGCAATACGGGGAACAATAGCACAAAAATCATAGGAACAGGCCAGAAAAACTGTGTTGTCATGGTTAAATAAATATTTGACCTAAATTATCCCAAAATGAGCTAGGGCATTATAAATGCCGTCCTCGTCCACATCGTCTGTAACATAGTCGGCATAGTTCTTGATCAAATCCGATGCGCCGCCCATCGCAATACCGGTTCCTGCCGCACGGAGCATGGGTATATCGTTGCCACCGTCTCCGAATGCCATGCTTTCATCCAAAGAAAAACCTAAATAATCTGCCATATCAGCCATTCCTGAAGCCTTGTTCGTATCGGCAACATTCACATCTGCGAAATACGGATTCCAACGCGAAACAGTCAAGTTGGGAAGTTGCGTCATAATTTCCTTCTCTACATCTTCACCACAATAAATGCAAAGTTGGCGACACTTACACTCATTAAATTCCTTGTCTATGTCCACAACCAGAGGAATCGGATGATTGGTAAGTTCGGAAAGTGCTATAACGGTATCATTTACATAATTGACAAATATTCCTTTATCTACTTCCAATGCCAAAGGGAAACCATATTTTTCTGCAAGATTACGGACTATTCTAAAATCTTCATGACTGATTTGGCGGGAAGTGATTTCAGTGCCGTCACGGAGCAGGCAATGGGAACCGTTCAGTGAGACGACCGCATCATACGGGATGGCGTCCAGTTCGCCAAGGTCTGTCGCCACTCTGCCTGTTGCTATAATAATCTTAATGCCATTGTTATGTACCTGATTTAGGGCATCAATCGTTGTTTGTGGTATTTTATGTGTTTTGAAACTGATTAGAGTTCCGTCCACATCAAGAAAAATCGCTTTAGTCTTCATTTTACGTCCTTTCTTTTTTTATTGTGATACTACAGATTTGGCAGTCAAGAATCAAAATGGTTTGACTGCGTTACCTCGATTTTAGCCTTTCTTTCAAACCTCCTTTGTTTTAGGAGGTTTGAAAAATTTTCCAAATCTACGAAAAATATTTTATAGCCATTGGAACTTTAATCCGAAAGATAAGCTCAAATAATCACGGGGGCGGAGATAACTGTTTTGTACGGCACTAACCAGATAAAGGTCACAAGTACTTATTTCATAGAAAAAAGTAACCGACTTAGCTAAAAATCTGCGTTGCGGGTCAATGTCATAAGTCAGTCGTTGTCCCATATAAATATGAATACGTACTTTGCTCGAAAATCCATAATACCCTTTAGGATAACGGTCCGGTTCGTTTACCCAGAACTGATCTCCGAAGACAGTGTTCAGGTAGAGTCCGCAGGCAAGAGGTTCCGTCGAGAATCCTTTTCCTATATTAATACTCCAGGGCATATAGTTCTGTTTCAGTGTCATTGTCACTTTTGTCTTTTTCGACGAATATTTCGGGATGAATCCGAGCAATATATCTGTTTCCCATTGATTCCGTTTTCCGTAATCCCACCCTGTACCGAAGGAGAGCAATCCCATGTTTCCGGCATATTGGATTTTAGCATGAGTCGGGATAATCCGTTCCCAGTTTTTGCGGAAGCGATGTACCCGATGGTCATAACCGGTTCTCTTTACAGCTTTGGGTATAACGGGTAGCACAGTGTCTGCCTTGATGATAGTAAACAAAGAGTCTCCTGTATGAAAGGCGATAATTGAGTCAGCTTTTACTGCAAAATATAATGAATCGCGCTTGTATGTATTGATAACTGTATCTGTTTTACAAGTAGCTGAACTTGGACAGGTAAAGAATAACAGGATAATTATCAGTCCTGCCCGTCCGATGTATTTAATATTTAACCAGTTCATATTCATATTTCTCCGGGGTTATGGTAAATACCAGGTAAGTACGCTTGTCCATGCTGTCACTGGTAACATAGTGTATGCCGTCATCAAAAATCACATCATCCCGATAGTGATGAGTATGGGCGGCAGTGCAAAACTGAATTCCGGGATATTGTTTGACATAATGCTGGAACATTTTTACTACATTGTCATTGAATACGTCTGTATACGGTCGTGCATGCATACTTATGACTGTTTTGTTAAATTCATCTGTCCTGTTTGTCAGTTCATTTTCCATAAAGGTGAAATCCGGTACAGGTTCTGAGTAATCATATTCCAATGCATTCGTATTGAGACAAACGAATTTCACATCACCGGCAATAAAGGAGAAGTTGGTAGGACCGAATATCGCTTTGTACGTTTCTGCCCCCGTACCCAGACAATCATGGTTTCCTATGAGGGTTACATAGGGAACACTCAATCCGTTCATAATATCCCGTTGCCAAAGAAATTCTTTAGTAACTCCGAAGTCACTCATATCTCCGCCATGAATAACGAAGTCGATATCATTTCTCTTATTGATTGCTTTTACGAAATCCTCCGTTTCATCGTACCACCGTTGTGAGTCGCCCATAGTGACAAAGCGGATTGTCTTTTTACCTTTACAGTCAGCTTCTATTTGTTCAATGTTATGAGCGTTTACATCTGTCTCTCCACTGATACGCACATCATAGGGATGATAGTCGATCATACCACACCCGGTCAGAAGCAGACAGGACAGAAGAGTGAATAAATTCTTGTTTAACATAAATAAAATATTTAGTTATTGAAAACTTGATGCGAAGATAGAGTTTTCAAATGAGATAACGATGATTACTTATGATAAATAGGAAAAAAAGAACAATAAAGAGGCGGAAATATCTACTTTCGATTCTTTATGAGAAAGAACTGAACTATTGATCTTTGTCTAATAATTAGACATCACTGTCTAATTATTAGACAAAAACTATCTGATGTTGAATGGTATAACTAGTTGATAATGAGTAAAAAGATGACTTTGGCATACTTTCTGTTTTTCAAATTGAAGATATAACAAAATAAATTAATGATGAGACACTTTTATTATACGATTCAAACGTTGCTCCATGAACGAGGCGTGAATATTATCAAGATTATCTCAATGACATTGGGGATATTTGTTGGTATCTTATTGTTTTCCTGTGTTGCTTTCCAGTTGAGTTACTATAATTTTTGTCCTCAGTCGGAGCAGTTATATGTCACATATATGGATGGACCTTTTACTTATGGTCCTTTTTCAGCGGCTATGCGTGAGAACTTCCCGAAAGAAGTGGAGGATGCCACCATATTGAGGGACATGGGAACAAATGTTTTTTATAATGGAAATGTTCGCCTAACGGAGTCTACGATATATGCTGACGAACATTTGTTTTCCACATTGGGTTTAAAACTGTTAATCGGTAAGGCAGAAGAACTAACCCGTCCTGATGTTTTATTCATATCCCGTTCGTTGGCGGAAAAAATAAGAGAAGGGAACAGTTTGGAAAGTGTTATAGGCAAGACTTTATCCGTTGACCGCAAAGAGCCGATGAGCATACGTGGTGTCTTTGAAGATATGGGTGAAAACGCAGATATACATTTTGATGTAGTGGTACCGATGAGCAAGTTGTGGAATCTGGCTCGTGGGGGCTGGGGATATGATATCAGTTATATGTCGATTATTCGCTTTCGCGATCCTGCTAAAGATATAAAGGCGGTAGAAGCACGAATACCTGATATGCTTAAGAAATACATGGCTGACTCCTCGAATAAAAAGAAATCTCATCGTTTTTCTTTCCGTCCTTTATTAGAATATCATACGGCAGATCCGACAGTACGGCTTATGATATTAATGATGTCCGTGCTGGGTATTGCAATCTTGTTGATTGCAGCTTTTGATTATGTGCTCATTGCCGTTTCATCTTTAGCCAGGAGGGCAAAGTCTATCGGAGTACACAAATGTTGTGGTGCAACAGATAACAGTATTTTTAGAATGTTTCTGACAGAGACAGCTCTTGTTCTTTTCATTTCAGTATTGCTGACGATGTTGCTCATTTTTCAGTTTCGGGAGTTTGTGGAAGAAATTGCCGGTATACGTTTAAGTTCACTTTTTACGTGGCAGACACTTTGGGTACCGTTGACCGTACTTTTGGTTGTTTTTATCTTGGCAGGCGCCATACCGGCAAGCATATTCGCATCAATTCCTGTAACGCAAGTTTTTCGACGTTATGCAGAACGTAAGACATCTTGGAAACGTCCGTTGTTGTTTATCCAATTTGCCGGTATGACTTTTATTTTAGGTTTTCTTATGGTTGTATTCTGCCAATATCACATGGCGATGAACAAAGATTTGGGATATAATCCCGAACGCGTGGTAATGGGTTGGAAGAAGCTGGGCAGTAACCGGCAAAATGCCAAGAGTTTTTTTATGAATTTGCCTATGGTTGAGGAACATGGGGTAGGTCAGCAGGCCATCTGGAGAAGTTGGTCGGGAGAGGTGTTCAATGTGGGGGAAGGACGGACTATCAAAGGCCGGTTTGAGTGGATCGGAGATGATTTTGTGCCTATGATGAAAATACAGATATTACATGGCAAAAATGTAACATCTCCAAAAGAGGCTTTAGTGAATGAAGAGTTTGTACGTCGGGCCGGATGGACGGATGAGCCGATAGGGAAACAGTTGTCTATATGGGGAAAGGAAGTTACAATCGTTGGCGTAATGAAGAATTTCTCTGTTCAAAGTGTATATCATCCTCAGTATCCGGTATTACTGTTGGGAAGCGGTAGTGATTCTAACCCGGGGCTTCATTACGTACGATTGAAAGAGCCTTTTGATGAGAACCTGAAGAAACTGAATGCATTAATGGCGGAAACTTTTCCAACAGAAGACATTATCTTTTATTCGCTGACTCAAAAGCTGGATGAGCAATATACGGATATTACACGTTTTCGGAATGCAGTACTTTTGGCGTCAATCTCTATTTTCTTTATAGCTTTAATGGGATTGTTGGGATATGTCGGTGACGAGATTCGTTTTTGCAGGAAAGAGATTGCTATCCGAAAAGTGAATGGTGCGGATACTTGTGGCATATTGAAATTGTTTTCCGCAAACGTATTGTGGACAGCCCTTCCGGCGGTGCTTATCGGTGCAGGACTGGCCTATTGGATAGGTATGAAATGGTTGGAACAATTTAGTGAATCCGTCAATCTGAGTATTTGGTTATTTGCCGGAGTCATAGCGTTTGTATTAGTTGTGATACTAGTTTGTGTAATACTTAAAGCATGGGAAGTTGCTAATGAGAATCCGGTGAACAGCATAGCGAATGAATAATTGAAATATAATGAATTTAAAATATAATTGAGAAAAATGATACAAATCGAAAACATCAGTAAAGTATTCCGTACTTCCGAAGTGGAGACGGTTGCATTGAATCATGTAAATCTAGAAGTAAAAGAAGGAGAGTTCGTAGCTATTATGGGACCCTCGGGCTGTGGTAAATCCACTTTGTTGAATATCCTCGGACTTTTGGATAATCCTACCGAAGGCTCCTATCAGTTAATGGGGCAGGAAGTTGCCGGGCTGAAAGAGAAAGAACGTACTCATATGCGTAAGGGTAAGTTAGGTTTTGTATTTCAGAGTTTCAATCTGATAGACGAATTGAATGTTTATGAAAACGTGGAACTTCCGCTTACTTATCTGGGACTAAAATCTTCCGAACGTCGCCGAATGGTAGAAGATATTCTGAAACGGATGAACATCAGCCACCGTGCCAAACACTTCCCGCAACAACTCTCCGGCGGGCAGCAACAACGTGTGGCAATCGCCCGTGCGGTTGTCACCAATCCTAAACTAATTCTTGCCGATGAGCCTACAGGTAACCTTGATTCAAAGAATGGTGCCGAAGTAATGAACCTGCTGACAGAACTGAATAAGGAAGGAACTACAATTATTATGGTGACTCACTCACAGCATGATGCGAGTTTTGCTCATCGCACTGTACATTTGTTCGATGGAAGTATTGTAGCGAGTGTAACAGCCTAAATGAGAAATCGACAATGAGACAAATCTACTATACTTTATGCACATTGTTACGCGAATGCGGGTCGAATATCATAAGAGTAATATCCCTCTCTTTAGGTCTTACCATTGGTGTGCTGCTTTTCTCACAAATAGCCTTTGAACTGAGCTATGAACAATGCTATCCGGAAGCGGAACGTCTGGCTCTTGTGCGGTGTCAGATGACAAATGCCAGTACAGGAGAGACAAGAGGGGATGATGGAGAAAATAGCTATGATTATACCGTCTTTGATGTGGTGGCAGCTACTTTGGCGCAAGATATGCCCGATGAAATAGAAACAGCCAGTTGTGTACTTCCTCAAACAGGTTTTAGTATTTATTATGAAGATAAACTGCTATCTGATATAAATTACATCTACGGAGACACTTGTTTCTTTCAGACCTTCGGCATACCGGTACTGAAAGGAACCCCCAAAGATATGATTATGCCCGGAAGCGTTTTTGTATCTCAAAGCTTTGCCCGTAGAATATTTGGGGATGAAAATCCTATAGGAAAGGTGCTTTCGGCAGATAAACGACATGACTTTATCATTCGTGGCATATATAAGGACGTACCGGAAAATACGATGCTCGTTCACGACTTTGTTGTGTCTGTTCATCGGAACGGTGGTTATCAGGGAGGAGCAGGTTGGAGAGGAAATGATGTCTTTTATGCTTTTCTCCGTTTACGCGATGCTTCGGATATTGATAAGGTGAACAGTAATATTCAGCGAGTGATTAAAAAATATACGTCTTTGGATTTGGACGGCTGGAAAGTTGAATTTAGTGCTATCCCACTGGTGAAGCGTCATTTGTCCTCTCCTGAAGTACAGAAACGGCTGGCTATTTACGGATTCCTCGGCTTTGTTGTTTTCTTTGTAGCAATCATGAATTATATGTTGATATCCATTGCCACTTTGAGCCGCCGTGCGAAAGGAGTAGGTGTACATAAATGTAATGGAGCTAGTTCGACCAATATCTTCAATATGTTTCTGGTAGAGACAGGAGTCCTTGTCATTATCTCCGTATTACTTAGCTTCTTACTGATTTTCAATACACGTGGCTTGATTGAAGATTTACTTTCTGTCCGGCTTTCCTCGCTTTTTACATGGGAAACATTATGGGTGCCGTTACTCACTATCCTTGTACTTTTCATCGTGGCGGGCGGCATGCCGGGACGACTATTTTCACGTATTCCCGTCACGCAAGTGTTCCGTCGGTATACCGACGGAAAGAAAGGTTGGAAACGCTCTCTGCTATTTGTGCAATTTACAGGAGTATCTTTCGTTTTGGGGTTACTATTGGTCACTTTATTACAGTACAGTCATCTTATGAACCGAGATATGGGGATCGTTGTGCCTGGTTTGACTCAAGCCGAAAGTTGGCTTCCCGGAGAGACGGTAGCGCATATAAAGGATGAATTGCGCCGCCAACCCATGGTAGAAGGAGTAACGGTTGCAGCGAATAGTGTGCTTGGCGAGTATTGGACACGAGGGCTGATGAATAACGAGGGTAAACGGATTACTACACTCAATTTCAACTATTGCCATTATAATTATCCTGAAGTAATGGGCATCAAAATAATAGAAGGAACTGATTTGAAAAAGCAGGACGATCTGCTGGTAAATGAAGAAGTGGTGCGCCTGATGAAGTGGACCGACGGTGCAGTGGGGAAGCGGTTGAATGACGTTCCGGGAACGATTGTAGGTGTTTTCCGGGATATCCGTAACACTAGCTTTTATTCACCCCAGTCTCCCATTGCGCTGATCGGAGATGAGAAGTATCATGCGAATCATGCATTCAATGTTCGCCTGAAAGAACCTTATAGTGAAAATCTGAAACGTCTGAATAAGTTTATGGAAAATACATTCCCGAATGTCGCTTTACGCTTTGTCTTGGTTGATGATATAATAAAAGGTGTATATAAAGATGTGTATCGTTTCCGCAATTCCGTCTGGATTACTTCTGCTTTCATTCTGCTGATTGTCATCATGGGACTGATTGGCTATGTGAACGATGAAACTCAACGCCGGAGCAAAGAGATAGCTATCCGGAAGGTGAACGGAGCTGAAGCCTCACACATCTTGAGGTTACTGACACGCGATATTCTTTGCGTTTCCGCCATTTCTATCCTGATAGGTACGGCTGTGTCTTATTTTGCAGGACGGGCATGGCTCGACCAGTTTGCAGAACAGATTGATTTGAATCCGTTACTTTTTATAGGTACAGCCTTATTTGTTCAATTGCTGATTATACTTTGTGTGGTACTCAAAGCATGGTATATTGCCAATGAAAATCCGGTAAAGAGTATCAAAACCGAATAGAAATAATAGGCAGAATAGGGTAGATACTACCTTATTCTGCTATCAGATGTTGTTTGGAAACCTTCTTGATATAGATTATTAAACTGATTACCGCCGTGATAAATGCCAACGCATCCGACACCGGCATACTAATCCAGATCCCCTTCAATCCCCACCAGTTAGGGAAAAGTAACAAACAAGGCAACAAATAAAGCAACTGCCGTGTCAATGACAGGAAAATACTTATTTTAGCCTTGCCGATGCTTTGGAAGAAGTTACCGATAACAATTTGTGCTCCTACGAATGGGAACATAATCACCGTGATGCGAAGCCCGTCGACGGCAAGATCGATCAAATGATCGCTGTCTGTGAAAATGGCCGATACTGCATGGGGAAAAAGTTCACAGATAAAGAATCCGCTACTGGTGATAACCACCCCCGAAACAATTCCCAGTTTCAACGTCTGTTTCACCCGGTCTATCTTCTGTGCTCCGAAGTTGTAGCCTACAATAGGCTGCATTCCCATAGTTAATCCGAGCACAATCATTACATAAAGCGTTAGCAACCGGTTGATAATACCATATGCCCCGATAGCCATATCGCCTCCATGATTTTGTAGACTGTTATTGATAATGATTACTATGACACAAGCACATACATTCATCAGGAACGGCGACATGCCGATAGCGAAGATATTGCCGACGATTCTACGCTTCATCTTCCATACCTTCCCTTCAAAATGTACCGTACTGTCCTGCTTGAAGAAATGGCTCACTACCCACACCATACCGATCAACTGTGAAATGACTGTTGCCGTGGCAGCTCCTCGCATTCCCCATTCAAAGTGAAAGATAAAGATAGGAGCGAGGATGATGTTGGAGAGCACCGTTGCCATGGAAGTAATCATAGCCTTCTTCGGATATCCGGTGGCACGCATCACGTTATTCAGCCCGATCATCGTATACGTGATCGGTGTTCCCAATAAAATAACCTGCATAAAGCTGCGGGCATAAGGAAGCGTATCTGCGCTGGCACCGAAAAAGACTAGTATATCATCGAGGAAGATAAAAGACAATATTCCGAAAAAGAAAGAATTGGTGATACAAAGCATTAACGTGTGCGACAGGATTTCCGTAGCCCCTTTCATATCTTTCTGCCCTAGCCGGATAGATGCGAGCGTGGAACCTCCGGCAGAAACAAGTGTACAGAAGGCAACCACCAGATTCATCAGAGGGAAACTCACCGCCAGTCCGGCGATAGCCATGGCGCCTACACCGTGCCCGATGAATATGCTGTCAATAATATTGTAGATAGAAGTAATTGTCATCCCGATAATGGCAGGGATAGAATACTGCAACAGCAGTTTGCCGATACTCTCTTTTCCTAATATATGCGGGTCGTTTTTACTCATGCGCCTGAATCTTTAATGTTGGATGAAAAACGAAAGTTACGTTTTTTTAAGTAGTGCAAAGGTACGAATAATTTGCCTGATTCGATGATTATTCGGAACTTTGCACAAGTCAATACACAAGGTTTAACGTTTAAGGTAAAAAGAAAGTTTAGCTATGGATACAACAAAAATAATTGCAGTATTATTCGATTTTGACGGTGTGATTATGGACACCGAAACCCAGTATACTGTCTTTTGGGACGAGCAAGGGCATAAGTACCTGGGGGAAGAAGACTTCGGCCGCTGTATTAAAGGGCAAACATTGACACAAATCTATGAGAAATATTTCTCGGACAAATCGGAAGCTCAGGAAGAAATAACCGCCCGCCTCAATCTCTTTGAGAAAGCGATGTCCTACAAATATATTCCCGGTGTGGAAGCTTTTATCGCTGACCTTCGCCGTCATGGTGCAAAGATAGCGGTGGTGACCAGTTCCAATGAAGATAAGATGCAGAATGTTTATAACGCTCACCCTGAATTTGAAGGAATGGTAGACCGAATCCTGACCGGCGAGATGTTCGCCCATTCCAAGCCTGCTCCCGATTGTTTCCTGTTGGGTATGGAAGTATTCAGTGCGACTCCCGAAAACACCTACGTATTTGAAGACTCTTTCCACGGGTTGCAAGCCGGAATGACATCCGGTGCTACCGTTATCGGTCTCGCCACTACTAACACACGAAAGGCCATTACCGGAAAAGCACACTATATAATAGATGACTTTGCGGAAATGACCTACGAAAAATTGCTTACGATGCAACGTTAACGCTATTTCCTACAATATTTCAGTTTATCCTTTTAATCGTTGCAAGGCAATTTTAGAGAACGATTGAAAGGATTTCTTGTTTTTCTTTCCCAGTTATGAATTAAATGTTATAACTTTGCCGCAATTTTTGATAGCGTCCGACGCTATTATGGTACTTTAGTTTTTAATTTAAAATTTAAAAGACATGGCTGGTTATATATCAGATGATACAAGAAAAGTGACTACTCATCGCCTGGTTGAAATGAAACAGAGAGGCGAAAAAATATCTATGCTTACTGCGTATGATTACACTATGGCACAAATTGTAGACGGTGCGGGAATGGATGTAATCCTTGTAGGCGACTCCGCTTCTAATGTAATGGCGGGTAATGTGACTACATTGCCTATCACTCTCGACCAGATGATTTATCATGCTAAATCCGTGGTTCGCGGAGTAAAACGTGCTATGGTGGTAGTCGATATGCCTTTCGGTTCCTATCAGGGAAATGAAATGGAAGGCCTTGCTTCTGCTATCCGTATTATGAAAGAAAGCCATGCAGACGCATTGAAACTGGAAGGTGGAGAAGAAATCATCGACACGGTGAAACGTATTATCAGTGCAGGCATTCCGGTCATGGGACACTTGGGACTAATGCCGCAGTCAATCAATAAATACGGAACCTATACTGTGCGTGCCAAGGACGATGCTGAAGCGGACAAACTGATTCGTGACGCTCATCTGCTTGAAGAAGCGGGTTGTTTCGCCATTGTTCTCGAAAAGATTCCCGCTACTCTTGCCGAACGTGTAGCTGCCGAACTGACAATCCCTATTATCGGTATTGGTGCCGGTGGTCATGTAGACGGTCAGGTATTGGTTATTCAGGATATGCTTGGGATGAACAACGGATTCCGTCCGCGTTTCCTTCGCCGTTATGCCGATTTATACACGGTAATGACCGACGCGATCAGCCGTTACGTATCCGACGTGAAGAATTGCTACTTCCCCAACGAGAAGGAACAATATTAAGATAATATATGGCAGTTAAATTGTGGACAGTACATTTTATGCGGATATGTGTAGCTAATTTGCTGTTGTTTATATCCTTGTACGTGTTGTTTCCGGTGCTTCCCATTGAAATGTCGGAACGTCTCGGATTGCCGGTGACGGAGACAGGGGTTATCTTTCTCTTTTTCACGCTGGGAATGTTCCTTATCGGTCCTTTCCATGCCTATCTGGTAGATGCATACAAACGTAAGAATGTATGCCTGTTTTCTTTTGCCCTTATGGTAGCGGCAACGGTAGGTTATGCTTTTGTGACAAACATTACGGAACTTATCCTGCTGAGCACCGTGCAGGGACTGGCATTCGGTATCGCTACTACCGCAGGAATTACGCTAGCCATTGACATTACGAACTCTACGCTTCGTAGTGCCGGAAACGTCAGTTTTTCATGGATAGCACGACTGGGAATGATTCTCGGAATTATCCTCGGCGTCTGGTTCGACCAACACTATGCATTTAAGACTTTGCTAACGGTATCCGTTACCACTGGTGCTTTGGGGATTCTGACAGTAGCCGGTGTTTATGTTCCCTTTCGTGCACCGTTTGTCACTAAGCTGTATTCATTCGACCGCTTTCTGCTGCTTCGCGGGTGGGTTCCTGCCATAAACCTGATCCTGATAACGTTTATACCGGGGTTACTGATTCCGCTTGTACATCCTTCCCTCAACGATATCGTACTGGGAGATACGGGTGTATCTATGCCCTTTTTCGCCGGAGTGGGAATGGGCTATCTGGCTTCCCTGGTTATCGCTCGCTTGTTTATCCTGAAAGAGAAAACGCTGAGGTTGGTGATTATGGGACTCGGATTGGAGATACTGGCAATCTGCCTGTTGAAAGCAGGTTATTCTAGCGGTATTTCTTCCGTTCTGCTGGGATTGGGATTAGGACTGATAATGCCGGAATTTCTGGTGATGTTCGTAAAACTGTCTCACCATTGTCAACGGGGTACAGCCAATACAACTCATCTGTTGGCTGGTGAAGCCGGCATTACACTTGGAATTGCTGTTGCGTGCTATATGGATACGGATACCGATCAAATGTTTTACATAGGACAAATCGTTGCTTCGGTCGCCTTACTGTTCTTTGTGCTGATAACGTATCCATATTATATCAAAAAGAAAGTGAGATAAGGCCTCATTATCCCTATGGCATTATGACGCTATGATATAAAAATAGTGACGCTATTACTTGTGGATAGCGTCACTATTTTTATATAGATTCGGTTCTTAATTCCGGCTTACTTGTTTTACTCCCTTTACCGTCCGTAGCTTCTTGATAAGAGCTTCCAGATGTCCGGTGTCACCTACCATGACAGTCAACGTTCCGGAGAACAACCCGTCGTTGGAATCAATCCCGATAGAACGCAGCGTGATACCATTCTCTTTGGAAATGATAGAAGTGATATTTGTTACGATACCGATATCATCATGCCCTACAACACGCAGCGTAATAGGATATTGCGTACCTACCGACTTACCCGCCCAACGTGCTTTCACAATCCGGTAGCCGAAACGCTCGCGCATTTGCGTAGCATTCGGACAGTCTGCCCGGTGAATCTTGATACCTCCGCTCACTGTCACGAATCCGAACACATCATCTCCGTAAATAGGATTACAACATTTTGCCAGTTTAAATTCCAGTCCTTTCAGGTTCTGGTCGATCACAAGCACATCCTCTTTGGATGTTGATTCCTCCTGTGCGGCTTGCAAATTGTAACCCTCGGCGCTACGGTAAATAATTTCATCATGCGTGTCGTTGTCCCGTTTCTGCTGTTCGACATATTTATCCAGCGTCTCGTTGACATCCAGCGCTCCGTCCGCTATTTTCTGATAAAACTCCGTCACATTTTTGAATCCCAGACGCTTGATAAGGCGCATCATTGTCGCTTCATCATATTCCAGTTTGCGGTTTTTGAACTTTCGTTCCAGCGTCTCTTTAGCGAAAGCGTGCTGGCGTGCCACCATTTCTTTGAGTGCCTGCCGTATCTTGGTGCGTGCTTTAGAGGTCGTCACGATGTTCAGCCAGTCCTGTTTTGGTGTCTGGGTGTTCGATGTCATGATTTCCACCTGATCGCCGCTGTTAAGCTTCTGTTTCAACTGTACATTTTTGCCGTTCACTTTGGCGCCGATGCATTTGCATCCCAGCTTACTGTGAATATGAAATGCAAAATCGAGTACAGTAGCTCCTTTGGCAAGTTTGAATAAATCCCCTTTCGGGGTAAATACAAATACCTCGTCTTCGTAAAGGTCCATTTTAAACTGGTCCATAACCTTCATCGAATCGTTGTCGGCGTTTTCCAGTGCCTCCCTGACGGAAGTCAGCCATTCGTCCAGTCCCGTCTCGCCTTTGATACCTTTATATCTCCAGTGGGCGGCCAAACCCCGCTCTGCGATTTCGTCCATTCGGCGGGTACGGATCTGTACCTCCACCCATTTTCCTTCCGGACCCATGACGGTGATGTGCAACGACTCATAACCATTACTTTTCGGAATCGAGAGCCAGTCGCGCAGACGCTTCGGGTTCGGTTGGTACATATCCGTCACAATAGAATACACCTGCCAGCACTCCTGCTTTTCCTTAGCGGGTTCCGGATCGGAATCCAGGATAATACGAATAGCGAACAAGTCATAAATCCCTTCAAACGGAGTCTTCTGCTTCTGAATCTTGTTCCATATAGAATGTATCGACTTGGTGCGTCCCTTAATGTCGAACGTCAGTCCGGCTTCCGCGACCTTCTTTTTTATCGGTTCGATGAAGGCGGCAATATATTTGTCGCGGGAAGCTTTCGTCTCGTTCAGCTTCTCCTTTATATAATAATACGTTTCCCGTTGGGTGTACTTCAATGATAAGTCTTCCAGCTCCGACTTTAGCTTGTAAAGCCCCAGCTTGTGTGCCAGTGGAGCATATAAGTAAGCTGCCTCATTCGCAACCTTGACGCGGTCTTCCTCGTTTCCGGTATCCTTAATCTGGCGCATTACGTTCACACGGTCGGCAATCATAATCAGGATCACACGCATATCTTCGGCAAATGACAGGAGAAGGTTGCGGAAATTCTCCGATTCGATAGCCGGACTCTTGGAGTACAGTTCATTCGTTTTCACCAGTCCTTTGATGATACTGCCTACATCTTCCCCGTATTCGATGTTCACGTCCTCAATGCTCAGGATATGTGCTTTCACAATTTCATGCAGCATGATTCCGATAAGGCACGAACCTTTCATTCCGATTTCCTCGGCTACGATAACAGCCGTTTGTAAATCTCTGATGACGGGATTCATCCCGAAGTTATTGCGTTGCAACCCGTTACATTGGGCGGCTTTGATTAGATGTTTCTTTAACTTTTGGCAATCCCTCCAGGAAATACTGTCTCCGGCGGATTGCATTAAATGCCGGTAGAGTGAAAAAAGCTCCTTTTTTTCCTCTGATGTAAAAAAGTCGTCCATATTCAATCTTGTTAATTCGACGTAAAATTACTTTTTTTCTTGGTTATTCGGTAAGAAGTAAATAACATTTTGTATTTTTGGGCATCAATTAATTAAAATAGATAGTATGATAACGACACAGGACAAAGAGTTGCTTGCCAAAAAAGGCATCACGGAAGCGCAAATAGCAGAGCAACTAGCATGCCTCCAGACGGGTTTCCCTTTTTTGAAACTGGATGCGGCTGCTTCCATAGAGAAAGGTATCTTAGCTCCCGATGCAGAAGAACAAAAAGCTTATTTAGCTGCTTGGGACGCATATAAGAACACAGATAAGACTATTGTGAAATTCGTTCCTGCCTCGGGTGCTGCGAGTCGTATGTTCAAGAACTTGTTCGAGTTTCTGTCTGCCGAATATGACAAGCCCACTACAAAGTTCGAACAGGCATTTTTTGACGGTATCAGGAATTTTGCTTTCTATGACGATTTGAATGTAGCCTGCCAGCGTACTGCCGGAAAAGACATACCGGGACTACTGGAAGAAGGCAATTATAAAGCTGTGGTAGCCGCATTGCTCGAAACGGCCGGATTGAATTACGGTGCACTTCCGAAAGGGCTGCTTAAATTCCACAAATATCCCGAAGGCCCGCGTACCCCGCTCGAAGAACATCTTGCTGAAGGTGCTATGTATGCTGCCGGAAAAAGTGGCAAGGTCAATGTACATTTCACTGTATCTACGGAACATCGCGAACTATTCAAGAAACTAGTGGAAGAAAAGACCGGAGAATTTGCGAAACGCTACGGAGTGGATTACTACATCACCTTCTCCGAGCAGAAACCGAGCACGGACACTATTGCAGCCGATATGGACAACCAACCGTTCCGTGATAACGGTAAACTGTTGTTCCGCCCGGGAGGACACGGTGCGCTAATCGAGAACCTCAATGACCTTGACGCCGATATTATCTTTATCAAGAATATCGACAATGTAGTGCCCGATAAACTGAAAGCTGACACAGTGACTTATAAGAAACTGATTGCCGGTGTACTGGTAACTTTGCAGAAAAAAGCTTTCGAGTATCTTGAGTTGCTTGATAGCGGAAAATATACGCATGAGCAAGTTATGGAAATTCTTCAGTTCCTGCAAAAACAACTTTTCTGCAAGAATCCCGAAGTGAAAAATCTCGAAGACGCCGAGTTGGTGATCTATCTGAAACAGAAGTTGAACCGTCCGATGCGTGTCTGCGGTATGGTGAAGAACGTAGGCGAACCGGGTGGTGGTCCGTTCCTGGCATACAATAGCGACGGAACAATCTCCCTGCAAATCCTCGAAAGTTCTCAGATTGACATGAATGACCCTGCAAAAAAGGAAATGTTTGAGAAGGGAACTCACTTTAATCCGGTAGACTTGGTTTGTGCTGTTCGTGATTACAAAGGACATAAGTTTGACTTAGTGAGATTTGTAGATAAAGCAACCGGTTTCATTTCATATAAATCGAAGAATGGTAAAGACTTGAAGGCTCTTGAGCTTCCCGGCTTATGGAATGGTGCCATGAGTGACTGGAATACGGTATTCGTAGAAGTACCGCTTACTACCTTTAATCCGGTAAAGACTGTAAATGACTTGTTGCGTGAGCAACACCAGTAATCAGATGTTGAAAAAACAAGATGATAATTACAGCCAATTATAGATATTAGAGAAAGCGACCGCTTGATAATTTAGGATTGAGCGGTCGTTTATATGCCACAGACCTATAAAAAGAGTGTTTAGATGAATCAGATTGAGAAGATTATTGATATTGCTACTTGGAACAGAAAAGAACATTTTGAACATTTTAGTGCCTTTGACGATCCTTTTTTCGGTGTAACGGTCAATGTAGACTGTACCCGTGCTTACCGGGAAGCCAAAAATAAAGGCGTTTCCTTTTCCCTTTTGCTCCTGCATCGTATCATCACGGCTGCCGCCAAAGTAGAAGAGTTCCGTTATCGTATCGAAGGAGAAAAAGTTGTATGTTATGACAGTCTCCTGCCCGAAGCTACCGTAGGTCGTGCCGACCATACATTCTCATTCGCTTCCTTTGAATACGATCCCGATGAACTGACCTTTATCCTCAAAGCGAAAGCTGAAATGGAACGACTGCAAACTACTACCGGATTGAATAAGGAAGGAACTTTTCATCCCAATGCCATTCATTATTCGGCAGTGCCCTGGCTCACCTTTACAGACATGAAGCACCCCACGAACATGCGTTCGGGTGACAGCGTACCGAAAATATCCACAGGAAAATACTTTCGGGAAGGGGAGAAGTTGATGTTACCTATTTCCGTCACTTGTCACCATGGGTTAATGGACGGTTATCATGTGGCAAAATTCATCGAATCTCTTGATTTGTAGGTTCGCACCAATTTATAAAGACTAAACAAACCATATATGAGACCAAAGGTATTAAAGTGGGAGGTCATCATTCTTTGCGTAATACTATTTTTTTCGGGGATTTCCTTGAATGCACAGGAGGTTCGGCAGAATGATATTTATGAAATCCGGCAAAGCAGTTTCTCGAGGTATGGATTTGATACGCTCTCTGTGCATACTCCTCATCGCTTTATTCATCGTCTGGGGGTGGAAGTCCGTCCGCAATATGTGTTTCCTACCAATCCCTTCTTGCAGGGAGAAAACGAACGCTGGCAACCCATTCAGACCTCTTTTGCCGCTCATTTGAAATATTCATTCCAATTCCGTCCCAACACCTGTGCCGACCGTATTTATGGTGGTGCTTATCAGGGATTCGGCTTGTCCGCCACTACCTTCGGAGATAAAAAACAACTTGGAGATCCTATCTCATTTTATGTGTTTCAGGGGGCGCGGATTGCCCGGTTTAATCCCTGTCTTTCGCTCAACTACGAATGGAACTTCGGTCTGTCCGCCGGTTGGAAACCGTATGATAATGATTATAATTCCTATAATGGTGCAGTCGGTTCGCGAATGAATGCCTATATTAATGCCGGTATCTATCTGAACTGGGCATTTTCCCGTTATTTCGACTTAATCATTGGCGGTGATTTCACTCATTTCTCTAATGGCAATACCAAATTCCCGAATGCAGGGGTAAATACCACCGGAGCCAAAATCGGATTGGTGTATAACTTTAACCGTACAGAAGAAGAACTTACAAAGTCTCTGCTTCGGCCGGCTATTCCCCGCTTTCCGCGTCACATAAGTTATGATCTGGTATTATTCGGCTCATGGCGGCGAAAGGGGGTATATATAGGAGACGGGAGACAGATTGCCTCGCCCGGTAGTTATCCGGTGGCAGGATTCAACTTCGCGCCGATGTACAACCTCGGTTATAAATTTCGTGTTGGTGCCTCGCTCGACGGAGTTTACGACGGTAGTGCCAATGTATATACCTATATGGAAGATTATATTGTCGATTCGAATGGAAACGGCACGCCTCCTCCACGTCAATTTCTGAAACCGGGCATCCAGCATCAACTATCACTCGGCGTGTCGGGACGTGCAGAGTATGTGATGCCATATTTTACAATCGGCGTAGGCATCGGAGCCAATGTGCTCGGTCGTGGTGACTTGCGGGGGCTTTATCAGATATTAGCCCTGAAAATAGGAATTACCCGCAGTACTTTCCTCCACATCGGTTATAATCTTCAGAACTTCCAGACCCCTAATTATCTGATGCTCGGCTTAGGTTTCCGTTTTCACAATAAATATCCAAAAGTACGTCACTAAAAAAGCCATATTTCATCGAAATGTACTAATTTTGCATCATTAACATAAAACACTCAAAATAATGAAGAAAATATTGTTGCTCGGTTCCGGGGAATTAGGAAAAGAGTTTGTAATTTCTGCCCAGCGTAAAGGTCAGCACATTATTGCTTGTGACTCGTATGCCGGAGCGCCTGCTATGCAAGTAGCCGACGAATGTGAAGTATTCGATATGCTGAACGGCGAAGAACTGGAGCGTATCGTTAAGAAACATCAGCCGGACATTATCGTTCCGGAGATTGAAGCAATCCGTACGGAACGTCTGTATGATTTTGAAAAGGAAGGTATCCAGGTGGTTCCCAGTGCCCGTGCCGTTAACTTCACGATGAATCGTAAAGCCATTCGTGATCTTGCTGCTAAAGAACTCGGACTGAAAACTGCCAGATATTTTTACGCTAAGACATTAGACGAACTGAAAGCTGCCGCTGCTAAAATAGGTTTCCCTTGTGTGGTGAAACCGTTGATGTCTTCTTCCGGTAAGGGACAGTCACTTGTGAAAAGTGCCGACGAACTTGAACACGCTTGGGAGTATGGATGCAGTGGTAGCCGTGGTGATATCCGCGAGCTCATTATTGAGGAATTTATTAAGTTCGACAGTGAAATAACACTATTGACGGTTACTCAAAAGAACGGTCCCACGTTGTTCTGTCCGCCTATCGGCCACGTGCAGAAAGGAGGCGATTACCGTGAAAGTTTCCAGCCTGCGCACATTGACCCTGCTCACCTGAAAGAAGCGGAGGAAATGGCAGAGAAAGTGACCCGCGCTTTGACGGGAGCCGGACTTTGGGGAGTTGAATTCTTCTTGAGCCACGAGAATGGCGTTTACTTCTCCGAACTTTCCCCCCGTCCGCATGACACCGGTATGGTGACATTGGCAGGAACGCAGAATTTGAATGAGTTCGAACTTCATTTGCGTGCTGTGCTTGGACTTCCTATTCCGGGCATTAAGCAAGAGAGGATAGGAGCGAGTGCCGTTATCCTTTCTCCGATAGCCAGCCAAGAACGTCCTCAATACCGCGGAATGGAAGAAGTCACTAAAGAGGAAGATACTTACCTGCGTATATTCGGTAAGCCGTTTACCCGCGTCAACCGTCGTATGGGAGTGGTACTGTGTTATGCTCCGCTCGACTCCGATCTGGACGCTTTGCGCGATAAGGCAAAGAGAATAGCTGAAAAGGTGGAAGTATATTAAATATCCGATCGATATTTAATATAAAAGCTCCAACTCACCGGATTTATAAATTCCGGCGAGTTGGAGCTTTTATTTTTAAATCGGTAGGTATCTTCGGATGTGTCCGAACACAAAACTAGTTGCCGGTGCTACTATTTTGTTTTTTTGCTAATGTTCTGATTATAAACAATGAGTCTGAAAACTTATTAGAATCAAACATATACAGTTGTTATTTTATAAGTAACAGAAACTTTTTGCTGACTATTTGTAATATTATAAACTCTATTTTGGTCTATTTGTAGTCTTTATTGGCCTAACAAGTGTTATCGAACGACAAATTTTAAAAAAGAAAGAACAATCTCACGGATTTGTTTCTACATTTGCGCAGTTGTTTATATAACTATTTCTTTAGGTGATAGTTTATCAGAAATAAAATATAGATGAACAAAAGTGGAACTTAGCTGTTATTATAATAGTAAAAACAGATAAAGCGCGAAGCATTCGTTCCTTGTCATACTATTAAGATTCAATAGGAAAGAAAAAGAATAATATAAAAAAGATTGCTTATGTCACAGATTATCGGACATATATCCCAGGTGATCGGCCCTGTGGTCGATGTGTACTTTGAAGGTACAGATGCAGAAGTGATGTTACCAAGTATACATGATGCACTGGAGATAAAAAGGCCAAACGGCAAAATACTGATTGTAGAAGTACAGCAACACATTGGTGAAAATACGGTTCGCACCGTGGCTATGGATAGTACCGACGGACTTCAGAGAGGCATGAAAGTGCGCCCTACCGGAGGTCCGATAACAATGCCGATTGGTGAACAAATTAAAGGGCGACTGATGAATGTGGTCGGCGATTCTATTGACGGTATGAAGGAACTCGACCGGAAAGGTGCATATTCCATTCACCGCGATCCTCCCAAATTCGAAGATTTGACTACCGTGCAGGAGGTACTCTTTACGGGTATCAAGGTGATCGACTTGCTCGAACCGTATGCCAAAGGTGGTAAGATCGGTCTGTTCGGTGGTGCGGGAGTCGGAAAAACCGTATTGATTCAGGAACTTATCAATAACATTGCCAAGAAACATAATGGATTCTCTGTATTTGCCGGAGTAGGTGAGCGTACGCGTGAAGGTAACGACTTGCTTCGTGAAATGATTGAGTCGGGTGTTATTCGCTATGGCGAAGCATTCAAAGAAAGTATGGAGAAAGGGGATTGGGACCTTTCCAAAGTTGATTATAACGAATTGGAAAAGTCGCAGGTATCTCTGATATTCGGTCAGATGAATGAGCCTCCGGGTGCACGTGCCTCTGTGGCATTGTCCGGACTGACGGTTGCGGAATCTTTCCGTGATGCCGGAAGTGAAGGTGAAAAACGCGATATTTTGTTCTTTATTGACAATATCTTCCGTTTCACGCAAGCGGGTTCGGAAGTCTCGGCATTGCTGGGGCGTATGCCTTCCGCCGTGGGTTATCAACCTACTCTTGCTACGGAAATGGGTGCGATGCAAGAACGTATCACTTCCACCCGGAAAGGATCTATCACTTCCGTACAGGCGGTGTATGTGCCTGCCGACGACTTGACTGACCCGGCTCCTGCAACTACTTTCAGCCACTTGGATGCGACTACTGTACTTGACCGTAAGATTACGGAGTTGGGAATCTATCCGGCTGTGGATCCGTTGGCGTCTACTTCTCGTATTCTTGATCCACACATCGTTGGGCAGGAACACTATGATACGGCGCAGCGTGTGAAACAGATTCTACAACGTAACAAGGAATTACAGGATATCATTTCTATTCTTGGTATGGAGGAGCTTTCGGAGGAGGATAAGACGGTGGTGAACCGTGCCCGCCGTGTGCAGCGTTTCCTTTCGCAGCCGTTTGCCGTTGCCGAACAGTTCACGGGTGTTCCGGGAGTAATGGTTTCCATTGAGGATACAATCAAGGGATTTAGAATGATTCTGGATGGTGAGGTGGATAATCTTCCCGAACAGGCGTTCTTGAATGTAGGTACGATTGAGGAAGCTATGGAGAAAGGTAAGAAATTGTTGGAACAAGCGAAGAAATAAAAAACGTTGCGATGAAAGAACTGCATTTGAGTATAGTGTCGCCTGAAAAGAGCGTATTCGACGGAGATGTGAAGATAGTCACATTGCCGGGTACGATCGGGTCGTTTTCCATTCTGCCGGGACATGCGCCTATCGTCTCGTCATTGAAAGCGGGAACATTAAGTTATACCACGCTGGACGGGGAGGAGCATACACTTGATATTCAGGGTGGTTTTGTGGAATTGAGTGACGGGACGGTTTCTGCCTGCGTTTCGTAGGCGGACCTCCTGAAATATAGTTGAATTGGAAAAACGAGATTTAGAAAATGCAGTAGAAAAACACAGTGACATGATGAACATTAGTAAAACTAAACGGAATTTTATCGGCTTGAACACTTTATTTGCAATTCTAAGTGCAGGAGTCGGTGCAGTGATTTTACACGTTGCCCTACCGGGACATTATTTCGGAGGATATCCGTTTATTCCGACATATTTCTATCTGTTTGGTTTGTTCAGTATCTATATGTTCGATGCGTGTCGGCAGCATGCTCCGCAAAAGATGTTACTGCTGTATTTGGCAATAAAAATGGTAAAGATGATTCTTTCGATAATTCTAGTCTTGATTTATTGCCTTGCCGTGCGTGAAGAAGCTAAAGCTTTCTTGCTGACGTTTATCTCGTTCTATTTGCTGTATCTGATATACGAAACATGGTTCTTCTTCTCGTTTGAAGTGAACCTGAAACGGAAAAAGAAAAATAAGAATAAAAATGAAACAGTTGCGTAACATATTAACCCCGTTGGTGCTGCTCTGTCTGTTGGCAGCCGGCTTCCCTGTTTTTGCACAGGAACAGGAAGAAGCGGCTCCGAAGATGCAGGATGAGATGACTTCTAAAGAAGAAAAAGAGAATACGGTTGATGTGAAAGAGATCGTGTTCGGGCATATCGGTGACTCATACGAATGGCATATTACGACGTGGGGTAAAACACACATTACTATACCATTACCTATTATTGTTTATAGTAGCACTACAGGTTGGCATACTTTTCTATCTTCGCGTCTTGAAGAGAACGGGGGTAGTTATGAAGGGCTTTCCATCGCTCCCGAAGGAAGTAAATACGAAGGTAAACTGGTAGAGTATAATGCAGCCGGAGAGCAAGTGCGTCCGTGGGACATTTCTATCACAAAGGTGACATTTGCTTTGCTGTTCAACAGTGTGCTGTTGCTGGTGATTGTATTGAGTGTAGCCCACTGGTATCGAAAACGTCCTCGCGGAGCGTTGGCACCGGGAGGATTCATCGGATTCATGGAGATGTTTATTATGATGGTGAACGATGATATCATCAAGAGTTGTGTCGGTCCCAATTATCGGAAATTCGCTCCATATCTGCTGACAGCGTTTTTTTTCATCTTTGTCAACAATATAATGGGATTGATCCCATTCTTTCCCGGTGGGGCGAATGTGACGGGAAATATTGCGATCACAATGGTACTGGCTATCTGTACGTTCCTTGCGGTTAATATTTTCGGAACCAAACATTATTGGAAAGATATTTTCTGGCCGGATGTACCCTGGTGGTTGAAAGTTCCTGTGCCGATGATGCCTTTCATCGAGTTTTTCGGGATCTTCACGAAACCGTTTGCATTGATGATTCGTCTTTTCGCCAATATGTTGGCAGGACACATGGCAATGCTGGTGCTTACTTGCCTGATTTTCATCTCTGCAAGTATGGGGCCCGCACTGAACGGCACACTGACCGTGGCTTCCGTACTGTTCAACATCTTTATGAATGCGCTTGAACTGTTGGTAGCTTTCATCCAGGCATACGTGTTTACAATGCTTTCGGCAGTGTTTATCGGACTGGCACAAGAAGGCGCGAAGGTGAAGGCGGAAGAAAAATAAAAGAGAATTAGATAAGAGAGCAAATAAAAAATATAAACCATTTTAAAACTGAAAATTATGTTACTATCAGTATTGTTACAAGCCACTGCAGCAGCAGTAGGAGTAAGTAAATTAGGTGCAGCTATCGGTGCAGGTCTTGCAGTAATCGGAGCAGGTTTGGGTATTGGTAAGATTGGTGGTTCGGCTATGGAAGCTATTGCGCGGCAGCCGGAAGCATCAGGTGACATTCGTATGAATATGATTATCGCGGCAGCCTTGATTGAAGGTGTAGCTTTGTTGGCGGTAGTAGTATGTCTGTTGGTGTTCTTCCTCTAAGCAGGTGGAATACCGACAAACTGTAAATCAATATTCATCATTCTAAATTACAAGAAATGTCATTACTATTACCTGATAGTGGCCTGTTGTTCTGGATGTTTGTCGCATTCGGGATTGTGTTTGTGATATTGGCAAAATACGGTTTCCCTATCATCATTAGGATGGTGGAAGACCGTAAAGTCTATATCGACCAGTCTTTGGAGGTGGCAAGAGAAGCCAACGCACAGCTCTCCAAACTAAAGCAGGAGGGCGATGCGCTTGTGGCTGCCGCCAACAAGGAACAAGGACGCATCTTGAAGGAAGCAATGGAAGAACGTGACAAGATTGTTCACGAGGCCCGTAAGCAAGCCGAGATAGCCGCACAGAAGGAACTGAATGCGGTGAGACAACAAATCCAGGTGGAGAAAGACGAAGCTATCCGCGACATCCGTCGTCAGGTGGCTGTGCTTTCTGTCGATATTGCCGAAAAAGTGCTCCGTAAGAGTCTTCAGGACAAAGAAGCTCAAATGGGCATGATTGACCGTATGCTGGATGAAGTATTAACCCCTAATAAGAACTAAGGAAAATGGAAGTCGGAATACTCTCAATGCGATATGCCAAAGCGATGATTGAATACGCACAGGAGAAAGGAGTGGAGGACAAGCTCTACCAAGAGTTCCTCACACTGTCTTATTGCTTTTGCGCCCAACCGGGTTTGCGCGAAGCACTGGATAACCCTGTTATCTCAACCAAAGAGAAATTGGCGCTGGTATGTACGGCTGCCGATGGCAACGGTAAATCCACCAGAGAGTTTGTCCATTTTATTACTTTGGTACTGCGAAACAGGCGTGAGGGATATTTACAGTTTATCAGCCTGATGTATCTGGATCTTTACCGGAAACTAAAGCATATCGGGGTAGGCAAACTGATTACGGCTGTTCCTGTGGACAAGGAGACGGAAGACCGTATCCGCTCCGCAGCAGCGCATATCCTGCATGCGCAAATGGAACTGGAGACTGTGGTAGATCCGTCTATCGAAGGCGGATTCATCTTCGATATTAATGATTATCGACTGGATGCAAGCATTGCTACGCAGTTGAAGCGAGTAAAACAACAGTTTATTGATAAGAATAGGAGAATTGTATAATGTCTGAAAATATTAAAGTAAGCGAGGTTTCCGATATATTGCGTAAACAGCTCGAAGGTATTAATACCCATGTGCAGCTTGACGAAATCGGTACGGTGCTTCAGGTGAGCGATGGTGTGGTGCGTATCTACGGACTGCGGAATGCCGAGGCTAACGAGTTACTGGAGTTTGACAACGGCATTAAGGCTATCGTGATGAACCTTGAAGAGGACAACGTGGGTGCTGTGTTGTTGGGACCGACTGACAGAATCAAGGAAGGCTTTATTGTGAAGCGTACCAAGCATATTGCTTCTATCCGCGTAGGAGAAGGTATGTTGGGGCGTGTCATTGACCCGCTGGGTGAACCGCTCGACGGTAAAGGCTTAATTGGTGGTGATTTGTATGAAATGCCGTTGGAACGCAAAGCGCCGGGAGTAATCTTCCGTCAGCCTGTCAACCAGCCGTTGCAGACAGGACTGAAAGCTGTGGATGCCATGATTCCTATTGGGCGTGGACAACGTGAGCTGATTATCGGTGACCGTCAGACAGGAAAGACGGCCATTGCGATTGATACGATTATCAACCAACGTACCAACTTCCTGGCAGGGGATCCTGTATATTGTATTTATGTGGCTATCGGTCAAAAAGGTTCTACCGTGGCTTCTATTGTAAATACGCTCCGTGAGTATGGTGCTATGGATTATACCGTTGTGGTAGCTGCCACGGCTGGCGATCCGGCTGCATTACAGTATTACGCGCCGTTTGCAGGGGCTGCTATCGGCGAATATTTCCGTGATACCGGCCGTCACGCGCTAGTGGTTTATGATGACCTTTCCAAGCAGGCGGTTGCCTATCGTGAGGTCTCATTGATCCTTCGCCGTCCGTCTGGACGTGAGGCTTATCCGGGTGATATCTTCTACCTGCATTCCCGCTTGTTGGAACGTGCGGCTAAGATTATCAACCAGGAGGAAGTGGCGCGCGAGATGAATGACCTTCCCGAAAGCCTGAAAGGTATTGTGAAAGGGGGTGGTTCACTGACTGCCTTGCCTATCATTGAGACGCAGGCAGGAGACGTTTCGGCCTATATTCCAACGAACGTGATTTCTATCACTGACGGACAGATATTCCTCGAAACGGACTTGTTCAATCAGGGTGTTCGCCCGGCTATCAATGTTGGTATCTCTGTATCCCGTGTAGGTGGTAATGCTCAGATTAAGGCGATGAAAAAAGTGGCAGGAACATTGAAGATAGACCAGGCACAGTATCGTGAATTGGAAGCATTCTCCAAGTTCAGCAGTGATATGGACCCGATTACGGCATTGACAATTGACAAAGGGCGTAAGAATGCGCAGTTGCTGATTCAGCCGCAATACAGTCCGATGCCTGTGGAACAACAGATTGCTATCCTCTATTGTGGTACACATGGTTTGCTCCGTGATGTGCCATTGAACAACGTGCAGGATTTTGAACGCAGTTTCATCGAGTCTCTGCAATTGAATCATCAGGAGGATGTGTTGGATGTATTGAGAACGGGTGTTATTGATGATAATGTGACTAAGGCTATTGAAGAAACTGCTGCTATGGTCGCTAAACAATATTTGTAATTCAAGAAAACTATGGCTTCACTGAAAGAAGTAAAAACCAGAATAAATTCGGTCAAAAGTACCCGAAAAATCACTTCAGCAATGAAGATGGTGGCTTCTGCCAAACTACATAAGGCACAAGGAGCCATTGAGAATATGTTGCCCTATCAGAAGAAGTTGAACAAGATTCTGACTAACTTTTTGAGCGCTGATCTTCCGATAGAGTCTCCTTACATACGAGCACGGGAAGTGAAACGTGTGGCGATTATTGCTTTTTCTTCGAATACATCACTTTGTGGCGCTTTTAATGCAAATGTCATAAAGATGTTATTGCAAACTGTCAGCGAATACCGTACGCTGGGACAGGATAATATTTTGATCTTTCCCATAGGAAAGAAGGTGGAGGAAGCTGTGAAGAGAATGGGATTCCAGCCGGGGGAAATACCTCCGACACTTTCCGATAAACCAACTTATCAAGAAGCTTCCGACCTGGCGGATCTTCTAATGAAAATGTATGTGGCGGGAGAAATTGACCGTGTGGAATTGATTTATCATCATTTTAAATCAATGGGTGTGCAGATTCTACTTCGTGAGACTTATCTGCCTATTGACCTTACACGTGCAGTAGAAGAAGGTAAAGAACTGGAAAAACAGAAAGAAGAAGAACGTGAAGTTGTGAATGACTATATAGTAGAACCTTCTGCTGAGCAATTGATTGCCGACTTGATACCTACTGTATTAAGCCAGAAGCTCTTTACTGCTGCTGTGGATTCTAATGCTTCCGAGCACGCAGCACGTACATTAGCAATGCAAGTAGCTACGGACAATGCCAACGAATTGATTCAAGACCTTACCAAGCAATATAACAAGAGTCGCCAACAGGCGATTACGAACGAATTGCTGGATATTGTGGGTGGTTCGATGCAGTAATTACGACAATTAATAACATTATTTTTTGATTCAATATCCCGTTTTTAAGGTGAAACTTAAAAACGGGAATTTATATATATATATATTTGCGTTGGAAATAGTCTTGAATTTTTATTTATATTCAAGCAAAACAAATATACGAAGTAGTTTTCGGACATAATAGCACATCACTTAGTGTTCTAATTTGATCCGTCGTCCCGGTTGCTTTCTAGCGGGAAAAACAGCCGGGACTTTTTGTCTGATTCTCATTTGACTATTTTATGCGGAAAAGTTTAGTACTTTTATTTCAATCTCTATATAGTTTTCCGTACCTTTGCACAAAATAATATACTTTCATGGAAAATAATCCTGAACTACAACTTGCTTGGCAGTTCATTGAAAATACAGGCACACACCTGTTTCTTACCGGAAAAGCCGGAACCGGAAAAACTACATTTCTAAAACGATTGAGAGAGCATACCCCCAAACGCATGGTCGTATTGGCTCCGACGGGTATTGCAGCAATTAACGCCGGAGGGGTGACGATTCATTCTTTTTTCCAGATATCTTTTGCTCCATTTGTGCCGGAAACGACTTTTAACTCTGCGCAAATACAATACCGATACAGTCAAGAGAAACGTAACATTATCCGAAGCATGGATTTATTAGTGATTGATGAAATCAGTATGGTACGTGCGGATTTGCTAGACGCAGTAGATGCGACTTTACGTCGTTATCGCAATCGCGAAAAGCCTTTTGGAGGGGTACAACTGTTGATGATTGGAGATTTGCAGCAGTTAGCTCCTGTTGTGAGGGACAGCGAATGGAGTTTGTTGAGGAATTATTACGAAACGCCTTATTTTTTTGCCAGCCGTGCATTGAGAGAAACGACCTATATGACAATTGAACTGGAAAAGGTATACCGTCAGAACGATACTTTTTTTCTTTCTCTGTTGAATAAAATACGTGAGAACAAAGCAGATGATGAAGTGTTGAATGAGTTGAATCGGCGATATCAGCAAGGCTTCCAACCGCCTAAAGAAGAAGGATATATCCGTTTGACAACACATAACAATCAAGCACAGCAAGTAAATGATCGTGAATTGGCTTCTCTACCGGGAAAGCCTTATCATTTTCGAGCTGAAGTGACGGGGACTTTTCCTGAATATACATATCCCGCAGATGAAATTCTCACTATTAAAGAGGGTGCCCAGATCATGTTTCTCAAGAATGATGTTTCTTTGGAAAAACGGTATTATAATGGTATGATCGGAGAGGTGGTAGCCGTTAATGATTCTGAGATATATGTGAAAGAAAAAGGGAGTGAGGAGGATTTTCTGTTGTTGCCGGAGGAATGGGGAAACTATAAGTATGTGTTAAATGAGGAAACGAAGGAAATCACTGAGGTGATAGAAGGAACATTCCGTCAATATCCTATTCGATTGGCATGGGCTATCACGATACATAAGAGTCAGGGATTGACATTTGAACGTGCAATTATTGATGCACGCAATTCCTTTGCGCATGGACAGACATATGTAGCTTTGAGTCGTTGTAAGACTTTGGAGGGCTTGGTATTGGAGTCTCCATTGCGTAGGGAGGCTATTATTAGTGACAGTGTGGTTGATAACTTCACAAAAGAGGTGGAACGGAATAAACCGGGAAACAAGCAGCTAAGTGATATGCAGAAGGCTTATTTCTTCGATTTGTTGAGTGATTTGTTTAACTTCTATTCCCTCGAGCAGGCTTATAAACGGTTGCTTCGTATGCTGGATGAAGATTTGTATAAACTTTACCCTAAATTACTTACCGAATATAAGCTATTGGAGCCTCATATTAAGGAAAAGATAGTGGAAGTTGCCCACCGTTTCCGCAATCAGTATACACGTTTGATTAATGAGAGTGAAGATTATGCTTCGGACCAGGAGTTGCAAGAACGGATTCGTTCCGGTGCGGTGTATTTTCATAAAGAGCTGGAACCTATTCGTGTTTTGTTTGCAAAGACTAATATACCTCTTGATAATAGGGAGTTAAGGAAACAACTGAATGAACGTTTGCAAGCGTTGGATGATGCATTGTGGATTAAAGAGTCCTTATTGAAAGCTATGTGTGTGCAACCTTTTATTGTTGCTGAATATTTGAAATTGAAAGCTAAGGTGATGTTAAGTCTTGAGGACAACTCTTCTTCTCCTTCTCCTACCGCTAAAACATTGAGAGAGAGAAAAGAACGGGTAGAACGTACACGTAGTAGTTTTACAAAAGTAAAAGTAGAAGTTCCTACGGATATTCTGCATCCGGAGCTTTATCGCACTTTATCGGAATGGAGAACGGAAAAGACGCGTGAAACCAATATGCCTGCTTATGTCATTATGCAACAGAAAGCATTAATGGGCATTGTAAATCTTTTGCCGGATACTCCGCAAGCTTTGGAAGCTGTACCTTATTTTGGAGCGAAAGGAGTGGAGAAATATGGACTTGAAATTTTGGGGATTGTCCGTAAGTATATGAGGGAGAATCAAGTGAAACGACCGGAAATCAAAGAGATATTTCTTCCGGAAAAAAGTAAGAGGGGAGAAAAAAAGGAACCGAAGAAAGATACGAAACAGATGAGCTATGAGATGTTTTGTAAGGGAATGAGTATGGAGGAGATAGCTAAATCACGTGATTTGGTGACGGGAACAATTGCTACGCACTTAGAACATTATGTTCGTATGGGAAAGATTAAATTGGAGCAAGTAGTAGCTGTAGAAAAGATAGAGAAGATTCGTCGGTATCAGCAAAAGAACGAGAATTCCGGAGTGGCAGGAATAAAAGCGGCGTTAGGAGACGAGGTCTCCTATGCCGATATCAGATTTGTATTCGCAGCCGATGATGCTAGGCGTTGAAGCTCTTAGAATTTGCAGAAGAAAGAAACGGATACCGGAACACTCATATCAATGAGAATGCCGTGTAGGATAGCAATCGGAATCATTTCTTTTCCCGAATATCTGCTGATAGAAGGCAATAATACATCCATGGAATTGACTCCTGCCGCAGAGATAGGAGCCAATTTCCCGAAATACTTTTTGATAAGCGGAGTGCCGAGAAGTGCCATCATTTCACGGAAGATATTAGTCAGTAGGGCGATTGTGCCTAGTTCTGTGGCAAGTTGCAGTCCGATAGACGGTTCTTTGAACTGGGTGATAAGAATGGAAGAGAGTGAATAGTAGGCAAATCCGCTTCCTACTGCCATACAGTCGAACACGCTCCATTGACTTACCAGTATGCTTGCCAAAGCAGAGAATAATAATGTTCCGATGATAGTTCCCAACGGAATTAGTAACATCTTGGGATGCAGGTGTGAAATGATTGTTTTCAGATTTTTGTTGGAACCGATGCTAACTCCTACTTGAAGCATTAGCGCATATAGTATGTACATAGAAATAGTATGCGTGTCAAATTGAAACTTATTGAGAGCTCCCATGATACAGCCTACACAAAAGAATAATATTACAATCAGACTTCCTTTCATTGTTCGCCTCCTTTCTTGAAGAATAGTTGTAAAACCAGCCGGGCAGCAATCAAGCTTCCCAATACACCCGATATGGCAAGAATGATTGCTTGTTTACCGAACTTACCAAGATTGTTTACTATCAGACTATTAGAGCCGATAGATACGCCAAGTATAAAGAGTAAGAGGAATATTGTAAGAGAAATCGTCTTTTCTGTCTTTTGTAAAATAGTCCAGTTACGCAATACATAGCCGATTCCGATTCCTAGAAACATGGTAGATATAATAGAAAACATATTGTATATATTTAGGTCAGGTTATACATTTGAATAAGCCACACGAATAATTCTCCAAAAAGATAATTTATCTTATTGAAAGTCAGGATAAATGCTACTTGTGAGCAACAGAGTGAATCAGCAGGTAGCTCCTATAATCAAAGAAAGGGGAATTTAGATGAATCCACTGAACCAATGTACATGCACGCAACATGACTTACAGAAATTGGGGATTTCCGCAAGAAAGTAAGCAGTGTTATGTAGTTGTAATCTCTGATTCATCATTGGTCTTCTTAATTTTGGTGCAAAGATATGAACTTTTTGTATATTTTCAAAATAAATATGCAATAATTATATGCTGTTCCAATCCAGAAGGACTTCCTTTAGTTTTCGCGGATTGTATCCGAGTATTGTTCGTGCTTTCTCGATACTCATTCCGCTAAAACGCGGGCGGGGAGTGGATTCTTGCATTTCTTCTGTCGTAACAGGATGAATGAGCGTGCGGTTTAATTTCATGTAGTCTGCTACCTGATAAGCTATTTCTGCAATAGTTAAACATTCGTCACCACAGATATGAAAGATTCCGTTGGTCGTATTTTCTATCAGGCGTTGTATCCCGTCTGATAGATCTCCTACAAAAGTTGGCGTGCGCCATTGGTCGGATACAACACGAATCTCTTGTCCGGCTTTCAAACGGTTCATTACTAATTGAACGATATTTCCATGCTGTCCGGGCAGTGCTTTTCCATACACAATCTCTACACGTGCAATGGCATAATTACTACAAATATCGGCAACTTTTTCTTCTCCTTTCCATTTGGTGAATCCGTAATAGTTGACAGGAGCGGGGAGTATTTCTTCTGTATATAGCTGTCCGGTTCTCTCATTTATCTTTCCGTCAAATACGAAATCAGTGGATAAATGGATGAAACGGCTTTGGTATTCTTTGCAAAGGTGTGCCAGTTGTTCTACCGCGGTAACGTTTATGAGGTAAGCCTCTTCATGGTGTGTTTCACAATAATCGGGAACAGATAAAGCGGAACAGTTGATAACTACATCCGGACAAATTGCTTTGAACAACTCTTTTACGGACGCTTCATTCCGTATATCAACTTCAATGAAACGATACTTCTTTGTATTCTCTAAAGCTGGAAAGATATCCGAGTGCAGGGAACAGCCGGTCACATTATATTGTTTATGGGCAGATAAATCCTTCAGTAATTGGCGTCCGGTGAATCCGTTAGCACCGATGATTAATATATTTCTCATGATTTTTTATAAGATGTATAGAGCTGTTGTTCTTGAATATCTACAAATTAGAAAATATCTCTTTTAATAGATTTAATGAGTAGCTGCATACCATGCTGTTTTTTCTTTTGCGGAAGCGAGGTCATTAGTACTGGGATCGGAAATGGTGATACCGGAGAAAGTTTCTATTTTTACCTTTCCTCTACTCATAGAATAGAAATAATCTGTATTTCTTTTGAATGGAACAGTACGGTTAAGTTGTTCGTTGAATTGAGCCAGTAATTCCTGGTTGGAACATAACTTTGATACATAATCTCCGCAATCAAAGAATATAACAGGAGAATAGCCGTCTAATCTTTGCAGTGACCCGGTTAATGTCGTATCAAATGTATATTGGCTATTTATGTCCTTCATTATAGCTGCCAAATGATCCAATTCTGCGCAATCCGTGACAGCGATAGTGCCGCATGGCATCTCATAATTTGAATAAAAGTCATCGAATCCATTGCAGATCTTTTCATAATTAATTTCTCCTATCAAATACTGTCCGATCTTTGCGTATGGCATACCGTACGCCATTATTTCACAGGTAGACGCTATCAGATGATTAGTCACATTTTTAAGATCATAAGCAACTTCTACTGTCGACATGTAACAATCATCAAAAAGTATATATTCCATTTTCAATCCGGCATTGGAGATACCTTGAGCAAGTGTGGTTATGTCGGTTTGATATTGGGGATATAATCCTCCGAAATAACGTGTCATAGGTACATTCTCATACTCCCAGTGCATTTTGTTGACACAAAGGTTACTGCGTGATTGGGCATTTGATACAGGTATCCATCCCATACCATGACAACCGATAATCATAGAGTAACGTTGGGCTGGTGTACATTCCCGAACATCATTAAGGATAGACGTAATTCCTTCGGCTGTTGTATATACGGGATCAGTATACTGCTTATAGGTCTTGCGCACGCTTTTACCGTTTTCATAAACGAGTTCAAAAAGAGTAGCTTCTGTAGCTTCGGTACACATAAATACTATGACACGTTCATTTTTTAGTATATTCTTTTCGATTACACTCTCCAAGTCACTGATATTCTGATAGAAGTTAGAAGTCAGATTGTTCGACCAAGGGAGATACATAAATATCGTTTGCTCATTATTTGCCCGTACAATAGGAGGAACAATTTCATTGGGATCAGTATCCGTAGGATTTTCTGTATCTTCTATATCCGGCGATTCAGGAATAATATCTTCTTTTTCACACGAAGCCATGCTAAAAGATAGAAATAGCACAAAGATGATTGGTTTTATAAGATGATAATATTTTTGCTTTGTCTTCATTTTGTTTCTTGAATTAAATTATCTGAGTTTCTGCAAAACTACTGAAAAAATAGTGATTTCTACAACTGATTGTAGGATTTCTGTGAGGTATAGACATAAAAAAAGGAGCAACGCCTTGCTCCAACCTTTGTTAACCTTAAATCTAATACTATGAAAAACACATTGCAAATGTACGCACTTTTGTGAAATCTGCAAATAATCCAAGAAAAAAAGTATGTTTTATAACATTGATTAAGAGTTTTATTTCCCGATTCTATTTTTATTAAGGATTTCTGCCGTTAACTAAATAATTTTAGTTGGGCATTCTGAATTCATTTGGCGAACACCCTGTGATTTTCTTGAATAAGCGGCTGAAATACTGTGAATTAGAGAACCCTAGTTCTTGTGCAATCTGGCCGAGCGTTTTATCCGTATTTACCAACCATCCTTTGGCTATCTCGAAACGTTTGAACTGGATATACTCTTTGAACTCTTTTCCTATTTCATATTTCAGTAAATCATTAAAATATGCAGGCGATAAATGCAGGAGATTAGCACAATATTCATCGGATAACACATCAGTTGATAGGCTTACTTTCACATTGAAATGATTATCAAGCAGATGATTGAATTCTCTGAACACCTTTTTATTGACTTCGCTACGTGTGATAAACTGGCGTTCGTAGAAGCGGGTACAATAATCCAGCAAAAGTTCAATGTATTTTGAAATGATTTTTTTGCTGTGTCGGTCAATGCAGCGCTCAAGCTCTTGCCGAATCCTCTCCAGGAACTCCAGAATAATCTGTTTTTCGCGTAGAGAGAGATGCAGTGCTTCCTCCGGACAATAAGAGAAGAAAGTATAATTGTGTATATTGAGTCCGAGCGGAGTCCCGCAAATCAAGTCGGGGTGAAAGGCCAATATCCATCCCTTGGAAGGAAATTCCTTGTTGTTCTCCTTCATACTGATTGATTCTCCGGGAGTCAGGCAAACGAGAGTTCCGTCCGAGAAATCACAACATTGGTGCCCGTATGCATAGGCCTCACACTTACATTCACTCAACAGAATCGTATAGAATCCGAATTTAATGTCCGTATGAGGAGATAAGTCAGCCTTCGAAAGGTCGATGACACTGACTAGCGGGTGCAGTGTCTTACTTCCCAGGCAACAATTACATTGATGCACGGTTCCTATTTTGAGTACTTTATCTCCCATGACGTTAACGATCTCTCCGGTGTATGTTCTTAGTTCTGCTGTTTATATTCATTCGGTGTATATCCGACATGTTTTTTAAATAGCCGGCTGAAGTGTTGAGGATACTGGAATCCCAGTTCATAAGCTATCTGGCTGACCGTTTGCGAACCTTCCAATATTCGTTCTTTGGCAAGTTCAATGATACGGCACTGAATATATTCCTGCGCAGTTTTACCAGTTTCTTTTTTTATCAGGTCGCCGAAGTAATTAGGAGAAAGGCATACCTTGTCTGCAAAATATTTCACGGAAGGCAACCCTTCGGTCAGTGCTACCTGCCCTTGGAAATATTCATCCAATAGATGTTCGAACCGCACGATAATGTCTTTGTTTACCTGATTGCGTGTGATAAACTGCCGTTCATAGAAACGCATACAATAATCGAGTAATAGTTCGATATTGCGGACAATAAGTTGTTTGCTATGCTTGTCGATAGCATGTTCCAGTTCGATTTGTATTTTATGTATACAGTCCGTTACAATTTCTTTTTCCTGGTCGGATAGATGCAAGGCTTCATTAACTTCATAAGAAAAGAAAGAATAATTCTTGATATTCTGTCCCAGAGAAGTTCCCCGGATCAGGTCGGGATGAAACAAGACCCCGATCGATTTTGTACGTTGAGGAGTTTTCTTCCGGTTATCTATACCAATCACTTGACCTGGGGCCATACAGACGACCGTTCCTTCCTGATAGTCATAATAGTTACGCCCATATTTAAGGTCTCCGCAATTAATGTCTTTCAAAAACAGAGAGTAGAATCCGATATTCATGTGATAGTATTCTACTGTTTTTGTCGCTTTTGAAAAGTCGATCACATTCACTAAAGGGTGCAAAGTTTCCAGTCCGAATAATTGGTCGTACTGATCAATAGTTTCAATTTTGGTAATTTCATCCATACGGCTTACAGTTTTATCATAGGCAAAGATAAAACTTTTAAGAATATCTTATCTATATCATATTTGCAAAACAGTAATATAGGTACAAGAATCAGTAATTTGTATACAACGTTGGTAGTCAAAGGCAGAATTAATATCTTTGTGGCAGATCTTAAAGCGTATCCTTGACGGAAAGCCTGTGATTATTCCCGGTGACGGAAGTTCGTTATGGACACTGACACATTCTAAGGACTTTGCCAAAGGATATGTCGGTTTAATGGCAAACCCTCATGCTATCGGGAATGCTTTCCATATCACAACCGACGAAAGTATGACTTGGAATCAGATTTATGAAACCATTGCCGATGCATTAGGAAAACCGCTGAATGCGTTACACGTAGCTTCGGATTTTCTTGCCGGACATGGAGAAACTTATGATTTCAGAGGGGAACTATTAGGTGACAAGGCTGCCACAGTCGTTTTTGATAATTCGAAGATCAAGAGACTTGTCCCGGATTTTATCTGTACTGTATCAATGGTGGACGGTCTGAGACAATCCGTGCATTATATGCTTACACATCCTGAGAGTCAAACGCCTGATCTGGAGTTTGATAAGTGGTGTGATAGGATAGCGGATGCAATGTACGCTGCGGATAAGGCTTTTAAATCAGGCAAATAGTAAACCTAGCCTTCATATATATTAGTAAGGACCGTTTCGCCCTTGCTGTACTTCAATCCGTATACCGAAATTACCGTTTGCGGATTTTAGTTCGAATGCTCCCCGGAAATTATTCTTTTCCCAAGGCATGGCACTTCGGTTGGGCACTCTCCAACCGTCTTTGTCATAATCTCCGTACGTATTAATCCTCATACCGTTTTTCAGCTTAAAAGATCCCATTTGCATGAACTGTGGAGAAGACGACAGCCCCCAGCCATACCCGTATCCGAAACCGGAAAAGGCAGAAGGAGAAAAAGCATCAGAGAATCCTTGTGAGTATGTGGCATCCGTATTCAGACGGAACAATTGATTATAGTCTTTACTCATATTCGGCACATCCAGGCTGAATTTAGGAAGTTTGGGAGGAGCTACATTCATCAATCCCATATCCAATAAAAAGCCGCCAAACTCCTTAATATTAGCCGAGGGGGCACGACGAATACTATCGGAAGGGATTTCTGACTGTGCGGATGCAAAACCGACCGATAATATCAGCGAAAGAAATAAAATCAGTTTTTTCATCTTCGTAAAGGTTGATTTATGACAAAGATAGAAATTTTCATCCTGACTATTCGTTTCTGTTATATTTTCTTAGAGAAAAACTCTTTAAAAATAGGATGACAACATTTGTACATACGTTTAAGTAGCAATTAACGTGGATACTTCCCGTTTCAAGTAACAAAAGACATGACATTGAGCAAAGTTCGTATCTTTCCTCCCTCATTCATAAAAAGGAACGAGGGAGGAAATACCTTTTAGCGTATGGAAGCCTTCCATACATTAGCATACTCTTCCAGTACACGCTTGATACTCTGCCCGATTTTTACATAATCAGCTTCGTTCAAGTTGGCAAGTGATACACGGACACTCCATTTCGGTCCGGCAAAGCCACCGCCGTTCAGCAATACGAGCGAAGTCTCATTTGCCAGGCGAAAGACCACATCCAACGGATTATATGTCTTTTGCAGATAAGCAACAAAATCATCCCCATAGAATTTTTTCGCCCATACCAGCATATCAATTTCCGAGTAATATCCGGCACGTAGAGGGTCTTCTACCAGTGTGAAACCCGTATTGTCCCATAATGCATGAAGGCGGCGGTGAATGATTTCCTGCATTCTGGTTTTGTAACGGTTTTCCTTATCCAGAATAGCAAAAAGCGAGAACAGGCTCATCTGCATCTGCTGTGGCAGCGAAAGACCTGCGGTATGATTCAATGCGATCTGGCGGCTGTCTGCCACCATGCGGTCAATAAACTTCAGCTTTTCCGGATGCAAATCGATACTGGAGTAACGTTTGTTCAAGATTGCTTTTTGCTCCTCCGACAGGCGGGCAATCATTTTGTCGTAGATGTTGTCTTCGTGTAGCGCGATTACGGCATTTCTCCAGCCTGTTGCACCGAAATATTTGGAGAAAGAATAAACGCAAAGAGTATTGTGAGGCAATTCCGCCATTAATGACCGGAAATGAGGTATAAATGTTCCATACACATCGTCCGTGATAATCATCAGGTTCGGATTATCATTTTTTACGATATTGACAATCCGTGCGGCAGTCTCCGGGCTAAGCGCATAACTGGGCGGATTGCTCGGATTCGTAATGAAGAGCGCTTTAATCTGCGGATTTTTCAGTTTGTCAATCTCTTCATCCTTATATTGCCATGTATGTAATCCGTCGGCTGTCATCTGATCAGCGGATATTTCAGTCACGTCAAATTGATAACGTCGTAGCTGCGGGATCTCTATATAAGGAGTGAAAACCGGAATCATCAGTGCAATAGAATCTCCCTGGTTCAACAGGAAATTCTCTTCCAGCGAATCGAACAGATAACACATGGCGGCTGTGCCTCCTTCGGTGGCGAACAAGTCGAATGTCCCTTTCGGCGGACGTCGGTCACACATCTCCTGTGCCAGATAATCCTGTACGATCTGTTCCGTAAAATACAGAATACGGTCGGGCACAGGATACTGGTCACCGATGACGGATTCCGCCCATTCATGTACCAGTGTGTCCGGGTCGGCAGCATGCTCCATTAGCATATAGTTGTAACCCTCTTTCAGCAGATTGGCACCGGGAGCCTTCTCATTATCTTTCAGGAACGCCTCAAAACGGGCAGCGATCCCTGCCTTTTGAGGGATACCGGCGATTCCTTCTTCCAGTGAAAACGCCCGGCGACATTCACAAAGTCCGAATTGTCCCAACAGGAAAAAAGCTTCACGTGGTTCGGTAGCAATCCAGTTCGGATTACCCCGTCCTGCATTCAGCATGGTATGTGCTATCTTCTTGACACTCTCATCCGCCATGTCAATAAGCTTGTTTTTCAGTTCGAACGGACTGATCGTTTCCATTTTCCTGGCATAACTTTTGGTAATAGCCGGGCTATTGTCTTTTTTTTCCATAATGAAATCTATATTAGTTAGAATAGTAAATAAGTTGTCAAAAGTATTGGTTTCACGTTTACATCAGCAATACGATAAATACTCCCCAGATAATCAGCAGTGTGTTGCCGACAGCATACGTTACGGTATATCCTAAAGCCGGGGTCTCACTCTCCACCGCATCCTGAACAGCTCCCAATGCAGCAGTGGTAGTACGTGCTCCCGCCGTACATCCTAATGTCAGTGCAGGGTGGAATTTGAACAGATATTTGCCCATTAGTAACCCGCTGAGAAGAGGAATGGCCGTAGCCAATGCCCCGATAATGAACAAGCTGAAACCGACCTCCTTAAATCCGGCTACAAAACTGGGACCTGCGGCAATGCCGACTACTGCAATAAACATGTTCAATCCCACATTATTCAATACCCAGAGTGAAGGTTCGGGAATACCTCCGAAAGTAGGATGTTTACTGCGCAGCCAACCGAATATCAGTCCTGCAATCAATGCACCTCCACTGGTGGAAAGACTGATAGGGACACCTCCCAGATGCATAGTCAACGCACCGACAAGGCCACCGACCAGAATACCGAGTCCGACAAAAATCATATCTGTCTGATTCGTCGGCCGATCAACATATCCCATTTGTTTAGCGGCAGTTTCCACCTCATGTTTCATTCCGGTAAGTTCCAGAATATCACCGGCGTCCACCACTGTCCGGGCAAGTACCGGGACATTGATACCCGCACGTTTGATACTACGGATACTAACCCCGTGCATAAATTTCTGTGCCCGGATTGTCGATACCTTTTCACCGGCGAAAGTCCGGTGTGTCACCATAACCGGCAGAGTTTCCGCCGGAAAGTCCAGTAGTTGCGCATCGATCACTTCCGGGCCGATCCAGTCTTCTTCGCCAATCACAAATTCGCGTCGTCCGCTTAGTACGATTTCATCCTCCGGCTGAAGAAGCATATCCGGTTTGACCTCTTTTACAACTCCCCGTTGCCGGACTCGTTCTACAAATAACAGCTTCTCCTGTTCGGATAGATACTTTTCCAGTTCACTCACCTTTTTTCCTTTGCCAAACCATTTATTTGTGATCTTATACGCACGGAACACTACCGGACGAAGGGCAGGGGAGAATCCGGGTTCATCCATTTCTGAAGTCCCCATTTTAGATTCCAGTTCTTTACAATCAGCTTTTACTTTATCCAATCCGCCGAGAAGCTTCGGACCGAGAGAAGCCAGAATCCAGGCAGAACCAGCTGTACCGAAAATATAAGTGACGGCATAAGACACAGGAATAGCATTAATATATGTTGCCTTCTGTGCTTCGCTGATGCCCAACTGGTTGATCGTATCGCTTGCCACGCCGATAACGGCAGATATCGTTTGTGAGCCTGCCAGCAATCCGACAGCCTCTCCGATATGATATCCCATAATCTTGGCAAGTATCCATGGTGCTACCAGACTGACGATACACATCAATACGGCGAACCCCACCTGTGGCAGTCCGTCTTTTTTCAGTCCGCGAAAGAATTGCGGACCTACCTTGTAGCCAACGGCAAACAAAAAGAGTAGAAAAAATACGGCCTTTAACGGACCGTCTACTGTAATGTTCAATTGTCCTACCAATACTCCTACCAGAAGGACGCTGGTCACTGTACCTAAAGAGAATTTCCCTATTTTCAGTCTTCCCAGCCAGAATCCCGCGAAAAGTGTGAGGAAGATAGCAAGTTCAGGGTGTACCCTTAGTTGATTGATAATCCATTCCATAATTAAGTTGTTGTTTTAGGTTATGCCAATAACAACAGTTATTGTACGCAAAGAGTTTGTTGCTTCACGTAGATTTGTTACTTTTGCACTTTCAAAATAAAACTAATCATATCCTGTATGAAATCAGACATAGAAATTGCTCGCAGCATTGAATTGAAGAAGATAAAGCAAGTTGCCGAAAGTATCGGAATCCCTCGTGAAGAAGTAGAAAATTATGGTCGCTACATCGCAAAGATTCCCGAACAACTGATTGATGAGGAGAAGGTGAAGAAAAGTAACCTCATCCTGGTAACTGCCATTACAGCAACAAAAGCGGGTATCGGCAAAACCACTGTATCTATCGGTCTCGCTTTGGGACTCAATAAAATTGGAAAGAAAGCTATCGTTGCTTTACGTGAACCCTCTCTCGGACCCTGTTTCGGTATGAAAGGCGGTGCGGCCGGAGGAGGATATGCCCAAGTGCTCCCCATGGAAAAGATTAATCTTCATTTCACCGGAGACTTTCATGCTATCACTTCTGCGCATAACATGATTTCCGCTTTGCTTGATAATTATCTTTATCAGAATCAGGCGAAAGGTTTCGGACTGAAGGAAATCCTATGGCGCCGGGTGCTCGATGTGAACGACCGTTCTTTGCGTAGTATTGTCGTAGGTCTGGGGCCAAAATCAAACGGTATCACTCAAGAATCCGGTTTTGATATTACTCCGGCGTCGGAGATTATGGCTATCCTTTGTCTTTCTAAAGATGTGGATGACTTGCGCCGCCGTATCGAAAATATCCTGTTAGGCTTTACATACGATGATAAACCTTTTACAGTCAAAGATTTGGGAGTGGCGGGAGCTATCACCGTACTGTTGAAAGACGCCATTCATCCCAACTTAGTGCAGACGACCGAAGGAACCGCTGCTTTCGTACATGGCGGTCCGTTCGCTAATATAGCTCACGGATGTAACTCTATTCTGGCAACCAAGCTAGCTATGTCATTCGGCGATTATGTGATTACGGAAGCCGGATTCGGTGCCGACCTCGGTGCGGAGAAGTTCTACAATATCAAATGCCGTAAGAGCGGACTCCAACCACGTCTGACTGTAATCGTGGCTACGGCACAGGGACTGAAAATGCATGGTGGTGTCAGTCTCGACCGCATTAAAGAACCGAATATGGAAGGATTGAAAGAAGGATTGCGCAATCTGGACAAGCATGTCCGTAATCTTCGTTCTTTTGGTCAAACAGTGATTGTAGCTTTCAATAAGTTTGCTACAGATACAGATGAAGAAATGGAACTGTTGCGCGAGCATTGCGAGCAGTTAGGCGTAGGTTTCGCTATCAACAATGCATTCACTGAAGGAGGAGAGGGCGCAGTAGATATGGCTCGCCTGGTGGTAGATACTATCGAAAATAATCCGTCCGGTTCTCTGCGTTATACTTACAAAGAAGAAGACAGCATACAGCAGAAGATTGAAAAGGTAGCTACCAATATTTATGGAGCAAGCGTTATCACATACAGCAGCATTGCCCGTAACCGCATCAAACTGATTGAGAAAATGGGAATTACCCATTATCCGGTTTGTATTGCAAAAACACAATATTCTTTCTCTGCCGATCCTAAGATTTATGGTGCAGTGAATAATTTCGAGTTCCATATCAAAGATATAGTCATTAATAACGGAGCTGAAATGATTGTTGCGATAGCCGGAGAAATTCTCCGCATGCCGGGACTTCCTAAAGAACCGCAGGCGTTGCACATTGATATTGTGGATGGAGAAATAGAAGGTTTGAGCTAAAAAACAATCGGACCGCAGGAATCCCTGCTTCAATGAGTAAATCCCCGTCTTTCCTTATAAACCAATAGGGAAAGACGGGGATGCTTGTATATAGAGTCCGGTACACCTTTTTATATCTCTTCCGGCGTACCGTACGATTGAATTCGTTTTTGTTGAAGAGATATTCCATATCTTTTTTTTGTAATAAGAAAAACGAAAATCCTGACAGATAGTTCGGATAGCAAAGTTAATAAATACAAAAAGAGGTCTGTCCTTTTTGAAAAGAACAGACCTGATAAATTACAGTATCCGATAATCCGAATATCAGACCTAAAATAAAGTATGCCTCTTAATAAGCAAAAAGAGGATATTTCTTCATTGTCTCATTGACACGTGCACGAACTTGTGCGATAACCTCTTCATTGTCTACGTTGGATAACAAAGTCTCAATCATTTCTGCGATTTCAAGCATCAGATCTTCCTTAGCACCACGAGTTGTAATAGCTGGAGTCCCCAGACGAATACCGGAAGTCTGGAAAGCCGAACGGCTGTCGAACGGAACCATATTCTTATTAACGGTAATATCAGCAGAAACCAATGCTTTCTCTGCCACTTTACCTGTCAAATCAGGGTATTTGCTACGCAAGTCAACCAGCATAGAGTGATTGTCAGTGCCACCGGAAACGATCGTAAAACCACGGTCAATCAATGCCTGTGCAAGTACGGCAGCATTCTTTTGTACTTGTTTTGCATATTCCTTGAATTCAGGTTGCAGGATTTCGCCGAAAGCCACAGCTTTGGCAGCAATCACGTGTTCCAGCGGTCCGCCTTGGATACCCGGGAAAACAGCTGAATCCAGCAGTTGAGACATCATTTTGATTTCACCCTTCGGAGTTTTCTTTCCCCAAGGATTAGGGAAATCTTTGCCCATCATGATGACACCACCACGAGGCCCGCGAAGTGTTTTATGTGTAGTAGAAGTGACGATATGTGCATATTTAACCGGGTTTTCCAGTACTCCGGCAGCAATCAGACCGGCAGGGTGAGCCATGTCGATCATCAGGATAGCACCTACTTTGTCTGCGATTTCACGCATACGCTTGTAGTCCCATTCACGAGAGTAAGCGGAACCGCCGCCAATGATCATTTTCGGTTTTTCGCGTAGAGCGACTTCTTCCATTTGGTCGTAGTCAACGCGTCCTGTTTCCTTATTCAGATTATATTCGCAGGGAGTATAGATAATACCGGAAGTATTTACTAATGAACCATGAGAAAGGTGCCCGCCATGTGCAAGATTCAATCCCATGAATTTGTCGCCCGGATTCAGGACAGCCAGAAAAACGGCTGCGTTAGCCTGTGCTCCGGAATGCGGCTGTACGTTTGCCCATTCGGCTCCGAAGATTTCTTTCAGGCGGTCGATAGCGATTTGTTCGCTCTGGTCTACAACTTCACAACCTCCGTAATAGCGTTTGCCCGGATAACCTTCTGCATACTTGTTAGTCAGGCAAGAACCCATTGCCTGCATTACCTGGTCACTCACAAAGTTTTCAGATGCAATCAGCTCGATACCTTTCAGCTGACGTTGGTGCTCTTTTTCGATGATGTCGAAAATTAAGTCGTCTCTTTTCATTCTTTTATAATAAGATTAAATTTCTAATTCGAGATACCTTATTTTAAGCGTACAAAGTTAATGAAAATAAATAAAAAAAGAAGGAAGTACAAGAAAAATGTTAGTCAAAAATGGAATTTGGTAGAAAATGGTCAGAAGATAAAACCGAGCGAAAAACTCAAGGCGCTGTCGCGGCGGTCGAATATAATCCGGCTGATTCCTGTGCTGCCGTCCGAGTTGATATTGTCATAGGTAATAGACTTGGAGATATTTCCAATTCCCTGCTCGTAGCGGAAATCAAAGAAAATACGGGAAATATTGACTCCCACGCCAATCACTGCACTTATATTAAACGGATAGAGTTTCTCATGGATACCTTTCTGGTCGAAATTGCTGAAAGTTATTTCGTTCTTCTTTCCCCATAAATAACGGAGCTTGGGACCGGCAAAGATAGACATTCCGTAAGGACCTTTCTTCACTACGTTATAGCCATACAGAACGGGAAAGTCAATACTGTGCAATACAGATTGAACCGAAGCATAATCCGGCTCGATAGCCGGATGTTGAGAGCCGAGTTTATCGAATGTAATCTCGCATTTGGTTACATTGTATGACACTTCCGGTTGGATATAATGTTTCTTCATATTGATACGCATGAAGAGAGCACCGAAATAGCCGATTTTATAATTATTCTGCACCTCGTCGATAGTCACATCTTTGATTTTCAACTCGGAAACCATAAACATGGAGGAATTGAACCCTGCCCTGACACCGAAGTTTATTTTCTTCGTATTGGGACGGTCCACCTTGTCTGCGGTATTGCGATTCTGCCCGAAAACCGTACCGGCTACCGTCATCAAACCGAAAAATAGTATTTTACGCAGCATATTCATGGTTATACAATCCTTTGTCTTTATGATTTTTTCTTTTCAACACTCCAACCGAATTTTCCGATTTTTTCTCCCAGACCATAGTATCCTCCATGAACATATACCAGAGGATTAGCTTCCGCCAGTTCGAGCTTCCCAGTCTCAGGATTCAGATTCCGGTCGTCGGCACGTACATTTACTACATCTGCTATAAACATATCATGCGAACCGAGAGATACGATCTCTTTTACGCGGCATTCGATGCAGAGGGGAGATTCCTCAATCAAAGGCGCACTGACTACGGTGCACTGCCCCGGGGTTAGCTTCATCTCGTCAAACTTATGATAATCGCGTCCTGAACGAACTCCGCACCAGTCGGTGGCGAAAGCCATGTCTTTTGTCGTCAGATTAATGACAAACTCCATATTCCGCTTGATAATCTCATAAGAATGTCGTTCCGGGCGTACGGATATATAGCACATGGGCGGGTTTGTGCAAATCGTACCCGTCCATGCTACAGTGATAATATTATATTCACTTTCTTCTTTTCCGCAACTGACCAGCACAGCCGGCAGCGGATAAATCATCGTTCCTGGTTTCCAGTCCTGTTTCACTTCTTTATTGGAAAAATGAAAATTAAAGAATGGTGATTTCCTCACGTTTCTGTTCCTTCTCGCAATAATGGCATTTTACGATGCAATTATCCTTGTCCGTCACATGGAATAACGTAGCCATTGGCTCATTGTTCGTGATACATTTCGGGTTCGCGCATTTCACGATTCCGCGAAGTTCATCCGGCATTCTTACTTCTTTCTTTTCCACTACCTCGTAGTCGCGGATAATGTTCAGTTTCACATTCGGAGCCACAACCGAAATACGGTTGATTTCTTCATCGCAGAAAAACTTGTCCGCGATCTTGATAATCCCCTTCTTTCCCAACTTCTTGCTGTCGAGGTTGAAACCGATAGTGATATTGCTTGTCATTTGCTCCACGCCGAGCAGTTGCACTACGGTAAAGAGCTTTTCAGAAGGGATATGGTCAATCACTGTCCCGTTTTTCAGGGCGGCTACTTGCAATGCTTGTTTATTTTCGCTCATAATAAAATATCGTTTTTAACGTCCTCTAATGTGATACCTAATACGTCGCAAAGAATGGCTTCACGGGCATACAGACCATTTTGTGCCTGTTGGAAATAATATGCCTTCGGGTTATCGTCCACATCGTATGCAATCTCGTTGACACGGGGTAGCGGATGCAGAATGCGCAGGTTCGGGCGAGTATTTTCCAACATCTTGTTGCGCAGGATATAAACGTTTTTCACCCGTTCATATTCCATTAAGTCGGTGAAGCGTTCACGTTGCACACGGGTCATATACAGGATATCTGCATCTGCAATGATTTCTTCGCTGAAATCCGTGTGTTCCACATATTTTATCTGGTGCGTTTTACAATAGAGTTTGTATTCTTCCGGCATTTTCAGTTCATCGGGAGCGATGAAGTGGAAAGTGGGGTTGAAGTGCCGCATTGCCATTAACAGGGAGTGCACGGTACGCCCGTATTTCAAGTCACCTACCAGGAAAATATTCAGGTTTTCCAGCGTGCCTTGCGTTTTGTAGATAGAGTATAGATCGAGCATTGTCTGTGACGGATGTTGGTTCGCTCCGTCTCCGGCATTGACAATGGGCACAGGAGCGACTTCACTTGCATAGCGGGCAGCTCCTTCCAGATAGTGACGCATGACGATAATATCTGCATAATTGCTCACCATCATAATCGTGTCTTTTAGTGTTTCCCCCTTTGACGAGCTGGTAGCTTTGGGGTCGGAGAATCCGATCACACGTGCTCCTAGACGATTGGCGGCTGTTTCAAAACTCAGGCGGGTGCGGGTAGAAGGTTCGAAGAACAGGGTTGCTACTACCTTTCCTTGCAATAACCGGCGGTTGGGGTTCATTTCAAACTGCTTCGCCATTTCGAGCATGTAGAGGATTTTTTCTTTAGAATGTTCGGCAATGGTTACTAAACTTCTGTTTTCCATTTTGTTATATTTTATGTGGATAGAACTTGTTTTACCGGAGCGTAAAGGTACGAAGAATTTGTGAATAGCACAGATTTTTTCGTACCTTTTTTTATCATTCGGCGTTTATTTCTGCTTGTTGGTCAATGCGGCAATGATATACTTTCCCGGTGCCCCGATCTTGCCCCACGTCGTATTGCTGAACAGCCTCCATATCTGCGTGCCTTTCCTACCGTAATCCGACAACTTCATAATTGCCTGCTTTTCTTTCAGATCCGTCACTTTATGGCGTTCCAGGCTTTCCAGCAGTCCGGTTACGTTGTGTGTAGTCTGATTGTAAGCATACCCCGGAATTTCAAACGAAGCATTACTTGTTTCTTCCTCCTCAGAAGATAGTTTATTTTGGTTTGGTTTAGTTTGTCCGGAAATGTCCTCATTTTCCGGATTCACCTCCGCGTCAGCTTTAAAAATGTCTGCATCTTTTTTATTCGTGCCTCCTTTTTGTTTACCATTTCCTGGCCGGACTTCCAACAAATAAGGTAATTTAGAGAAATCAATCTTTCTTCGTACAGTAGCTTCCAGCCAGACTTTCTGAATCTGCTCTGAGGTCAGGACCCCATATTTCTCATAAATATCTTTATTGAAAAATTCCTTTTCCAGCAGTAACTCTATAATTTTCTCCATTACTTCCTCTTTAATACCTCCGCCTACTTTACGGACGAAGATAAGACTCTGTTCTTTTCCCCAAGAAATATAATATCCTTCTTTATAGATTTTGCAGAGTAGTCTCATGACAATATAAGAGGATAAGATTCCGAATTTAGCTTCTAACAGTTCCATTATTTCTTCGTCGAAAAAATTTGCAGGTGTGGGGAAATAGGGGATTCCTTTATTAATCATACTCATAGTTCAATATTTTTTATTAAATGTTATACAATCGCTTTCCATTCCAACAGGTTTCCGATCATAAACCGTCTCCACGCGTGTTGCTCCATACTCCAGTAGACCACAGACATCTGTCGGGAAGTGATCTTGAACTCCCGGTGAAAATCTTTTTCATATCCAACCAAGGTTCCTTGTTCCATACAGAATGTGCCGTCTTGCTTATGGAAAGCAATCATGGCATTTCCATATAACATTCGTTCAATAAGCTCTATACAGCTTTGCACAGTTTTTTCTGCGCATTTTTCCGAAATACCCTTTTCGGCGGCAATACGTTTTTTCCATACTAACTTGCAGGCTTCTAACTTGCTTTTGTCTATTTTTCTTTTCATCTTTTTTCTTCTGTTTTTTTAATATTTGTTTTTTTACGAATAAAATCTCCCCTTCAGGATAGTGACGGTATATGATTATTATAGGGTCGCTATCCTTTCATTATAGTGATACTGTTTAATTGTTATAGCGTCACTATTTTTGAAGATAGATATACGTTGTCTTTAGTCGGCTAGAAACGGCTGCGAAAGTATATCTTTTGTTTCTTCTGCACAATTATTTTTGTCAACGCTTATTCTCTACTCTCTTTTTTACTTGTTTTTCTTCCTCTTCTTTTCGTTCTCGTTCCTCTTGCCTGATGTTACATAACTTTGTTTCTATACTGCTAATTTCTAACAATTTAAACCCGCCATGTTTAGCTATATATAATAGGGGTCACAGAACGATGTGTGTAAACTACGGCGGCCGCAAAAATATGTTGGATATCCGATGAATAAGGGGATTGACGTTATTTTCGATAAGATGCCAATATCAAAACGACGCGTTACATTGGTTTACATTTGACTTCCATTCAACTACCATTTGAACAGTTTGAAGGCAACAAAACGTTAACTATAGACTACTGGTTGACATTATTCAAGAGATAATCTAATGTGATTGAGGGAAAACCTTTATATACCGCTAGTTTCAGCACTTTTTGTTTGAGGTTAGCGGTTTTATTGTTGCTGTTTGAGAAGCCGTTCAAAAGCTGTCAATTCACAGTTTTGAGAAGACGTTTTTGAATAAAATATTGGAAGTTACTAAAATGTTAAAATCGACTTTAGGGATACCATTAAAGATACTGTTTAGGGATACTATATTTTTCCGTAAATAGAAGGAATTATCAAGTTTAGGGATACCTTTTCAAGACTTTTTTTTGCGTGTTGAGATATAGATAATACCTTTTTTGATACGTTTTTTGCCTCATTTATGCGTTTTAAGAGGGGGATAATACCATTATTGCGACGGTTTATGGCAATACAAAGATGAGGTAAGTCATTGATTTATAGTGTGTATATTGGGAATTATATGTAATTTAGCGATGAAAAAGTGCGTGTGTGTGCTTTTACGCATAAGATAGACATTATTTCCTTATAAAATAGTTGTTCATTCTTCAGGTTTTTACTATACTTTTGTAGTGACTGAGACAATAACATAGGGATATATCTATTAAAAAACAGAAAAGAATGCCCTTTATGGAGGCTGTAACGAAAGAAACAGCGACTTCGCCCTATGTAGAAAGTGTCAGTCACTCCTACGGAGGGCTTTCTTTTTATATTAAAGAAAGACTGATGGGCGAAATTAAAAATGTAATCGAGACTATTGTTGTCGATGGTAAAGAGATGGCTATTGAACGCCGGAGTGATAATGTATGGGTGAATATGACTCAGATGGCTATACCATTTGGAAAAAACAAATTACCTACTCAATGGCTTAGAACTAAAGAGGCACATGAGTATCTTGCAGCGCTTTCCGTTATGCATAAATGCAGAACGGCTGATTTAGTGATAGTTAGACAGGGAGGGACGCCTCAAGAACAAGGAACATAGTGTACGGATTATCGTATTGCTATGCGATTTGCACAATGGTTAGATATGAAATATAGTATTCAAGTAGATAGTTTACTAGTTCAAATTGCTAACGGAGAAAAGATTGTATCTGATGTTCTTCCTTTTGATGGAAAGAATTATATCAGTCAAAGTGATTATTGCCGGACGCTTGAATGTAGTTATCATAGCTTCTTTGGCTTGAAAAGTCATTTCCCTACCGAGTATATATATGTATTGGGAGTTTGGTATGTTAGTATGAAGCTTTATCGAATGAAGGAAGCTGATAGGCGAATTAGAGGAGTAAAGGCTGATTTGCGAAAAGAAAAAGATAAATGGCAGTTGAAATTTGAATTTCAATAATAAACGAGGCGGCATTATTTTGTCGCCTCGTTTATTATATATCTAATTATCATATTCTTGTATCTCTTTTTTTATTGGGCAGTGGCAGAGGCCGCATTGTCGGCATTGGGCGAAGAAGGTTTCTTTGTAGAAGCATCCTTCGCAGTTCCTAAACCCTTAGGATGTTCTTTAGCTTCTTCTGTTTTCGGCTCATAATGTGAAAGTCTAGCTTTTGTTTCGGCTAGTTCTTTTTCTATTAATCGTAGTTCTATATGGAGCTTATCAATTTGAGCATCTTTTTCGTCAAGTTTTTCCATGAGGCGTAACGACATAGCAGATATATTAGAATCTGTTAATGATGGCGATAAATCAAATTGGTTTATACTATATACTTCAATAAATTTATCAAGAAAAGTATCTGCTAGTCCTCTACTACCATTTAATACAGAGTTAAGATATTGAGGCTTAATGCCTAATGCTCTTGATATATCCGCTTTAGATACACCTTCTTTAGACAATCGTTCAACTTCTTTCTTGAACCATTTTTCTTTTAATAAGGATATATTTTCCATTTATAACGCAAAAAGATTTATATTTTCTTGTATATATAAACCAAAATGGTTTACTTTGCTGCCGTTACCAAAATAGGTAACGCCACAAATATACGAAAGAAAATCAAAATAGTGATATATGAAGACAGTAATAATCAAAGAGTACGAATTGCCACTGGTACCGCCTACTGGATATAAAAAGGCTGTAGCAAAGGCTGCTGGAGTTAGTGAGAAAACAGTGTATAACGCTATTAAAGGTGGATTGAGAGGTCCGCAGAGTGATAAGGTTATGCAAGTCTATAAGGAGCTGTATGGCAAACCGGTAAAAACGGAAGTAGTTAAGTAGTAACTATTAAATAATATAAAGTATGAAAAGAAAAGCATCCGGTATAACTCCTTATAGTAAACATATGCAAGAAGTTATCCGGATATTCGCCGAGTTTAGTTCAAAAGGTCTTTCTGTTCACGCATTGAGAGAATCTTATTTGAAGAAAGTTGAGAATCCGTATCGTGAAACAATAACCTTATAACTAAAAATATGCCTGGATTACATAAAATGAATAATACTAGTTTACAAAAAGTGAAAGTATTGTATAAATAACAAGTAAGAACAATGAAGATAACAAGACTATTAAGCTCCATTTTTCGCAGTGTAGGGTTCTTTTTTTCTTCGGGGTATTTACCAGATTCGGGTTCCTGTTTTCCGATAATACTTTTTGAAGTTCTTCCACAAAGGCTTTCTTTGTCCGCTCTGGAAGCAATGACAAATCACGTAGCACTATTGCAGAAAGCAGGACTCCTAGTAGCAGTAGACATATCGACAGAGCAAATACCAGACGGGTATATAGGCAAGATGTCTGTGTGGAATGAAGGCTTATCAGAATGCCCAAAACACTGGCTCCTGCCACAAGGATACTTCGATAGAACTCAGCTTGCTTGTCTGTAGATAGGTTGGTTAACTCTGTTAGTTTATGGAAGTTTTTAATCCAGTCTTCATTAGTCATGATTATATTAATTTTAGTTAGATAGCTACAAAAGTAGCAAAACTATCCCGGTTCGGGATGAATAGGGATAGGCTTTTTGAATATAAACTTTAAAGAATTGAAGATATGATATACTGGAAAGAAGAATGCGCCCGCTTGGTGAACTCGCAGTCGGTGGTAGTAGTGGTTGATCACTACGATGAGAACAGAGTTCCTGTGTTCGCAATCCGGCGGGCACAGTCTGCCGGTGGTAGTCGTAGTGGCAAGAACTCCTACTGGAGTGTAACGTTTGACGAGCCGCTAAGTGATGAATGTAATGCTGTGACGTTCCCTTTTATTTTGGCTACGATAAGTTTTGACCACAATCATGAAATTCTGCTTCTTTCGAAACGTCTGGAGGAATATCATCCGGCTTGGACACTGGACGGATATGAGAAAGAGTTGGAGTGGCGCAAGGGAAGTGCGCTTTATGGGATGAAACAGATGTTTAACGACTTAAATAAGATAGTATGAAAGTGATCAGATGGATTCAGAATTTGGCTGCTATAGCGGCTTTGGTGTTGGCTCTAAACTTGGCGGATGGGTTGGAGATATCTTTTAAGGATGCGTGTACGGCTGGTGTGTTATTAGTTCTTTCGGTTGCTATGCTGTTGGGACGGGCCTTGGAAGAGGAAAGGAGGGTTGAGTGATGGGTGACGAAAGAATGATGCATAGAAAAAATTTAGAGCAACGCATTGAGGAACTTACGATTCTAAGGAATGAAACCGAACTGTCACTATTAAAAGCAGGCTGTTTGGAATCAATTAACGAAATGACTGACAATTCGTTTTTATGGATACCTCTATTATCCCAGGAACATCCTTCTTTATATTATCAAAAAGCGATACAAGACTCTTCAGCAGAGCCTTATCTTCGGTTAGCCGGTCTTTTGGAATTTTTACTAAAAAATTCAATTCCAAAGGAACTCCAAATGCAGGGGTTGACCTTCCGGATTCAGGAAAATAAATGTCACTACTGTATCTCAGGTTCAATTTCCTTAGATGATCTTTATAAATTGTGCGAACATCATCAAGTGGACCTCGACTGTGCGAATAAAAAATAATAGAGAAATAGTTCATGATTATATATTTTTTTTGGTTTTGATGACTACAAAGGTAGCAAACTATTCCGGTTCGGGATGAATAGGGATAGTGTTTTTCTCACATGCAAGATAAGAACAGCAATGTGGCTTACGGGTTCGGTTCGATGCCGGACGCTTGCGCAAATTTAAAAATATTTTGATTATGGAAATGTTTGGTAATATACGGTGCGTGACTTTCGCTGAGCTGGTGACTCAGGGAGGAATCCTGAGTGAGCCGAACTATAAGAAGAAAGTACGTGAAGGGAAGATTCGGGTGCTTCGTCCCGGTAAAGGGAAAGGTGCTTGTGCTCTTATTGACTACGTTTCCCTCTACAAACCTATCAAAGACGCTTACGACGCCAAATTCCCGGACGCGGAACAGCGGATGAAAGAACAAATCAAAGCAGAAATCATGAATGACATATTAAGAAGTGACAGCAAGGCTGTTGAGTTCTATCGTGACAGGTACAGGCTTGCCGACGGTAGCGGCCTGACAGATAAAAAGCAGGCAGAATATGTGCTGAATGCACAAGTGATGAATGAGATGATCCGTGTGGAAAGCGAAATGGTGTCGCGCCACAGGAAAAGCGGTTATTCACATCCGAAGGAAGTTTGGGAAACCGTGCTGGGCACATGTGAGAAACTTCGTGGTATGTATCAGCATACACTTCCATCCAACGCTGCCCGTCTTCGTGAAAAGTTTGTTGCATATAAGAAATATGGGTATGAAGTCCTGGTCAGCCGCAAGAACGGAAATCAGAATACCCGCAAGATCGGACCAATGGAAGGGCGTCTGCTGCTGAAACTGAAACGTAGCAAGTTCCCTATCTATACTGATTCGCAGATATTTGACGAATATAACCGCCAAGCAATCGAACGCGGGTTGAAACCAATCAAATCAATGACTACTTTGCGTAATTACTTGAATGATCCTGCCGTAATGCCACTTTGGTTTGCTGCCGTATATGGTATGCAAAAGTGGAAATCGAAATATTCTTCATTGCTGAAGACACAACTTCCGCAGATGCGTGATGCCCTTTGGTATTCTGACGGTACGAAACTGAACCTTTACTACCGGAACGAAGCAGGAAAGATGTGCACCACTTCCGTCTACGAAGTGATGGATGCCTACAGCGAAACATTGATAGGCTATGACATCGCCCCGAAAGAAACATTCGACAGCCAGTACCGGGCATTCCGCCAGGCGGTAGAATTCGCAGGCGTCCGTCCATACGAAATAGTAAACGACAATCAAGGCGGACACAATAAACTTGCCGCACAGGGCTTTTTTGATAAGATTGCCATTCTGCACAAACCTGCAATGCCCTACAACGGACAGAGCAAGACGATTGAAAGCGTCTTCGGACGTTTCCAGCAGCAGATACTCCATAAGATATGGTACTTCACCGGACAGAACGTGACGGCAGTTAAGATGAGCAGCAAGCCGAACCTTGAATTCATCGAGCAAAACGCCTACGCATTGCCCACACTGGCAGAGGTAAAAGAAATCTACCGTCAATGCCGTGAAGAATGGAACAACGCTGCCCATCCGGCTACCGGTATCGCCCGCATCGACATGTACCGCATGAGCGAGAATTCGGAGACTACGCCCGTTCAGCCCGTAGACGTGATACAGATGTTCTGGCTGACAAGTGCCAAAGAGGTGACCTACACCAATGCCGGACTGAGAATAGAGATTGACAAGCAGCGATATGAGTACGAAGTCTACGGAGAAGACGGTCTGCGCAACGAGCAATGGGCGCTTCGCAACACCGGACGAAAATTCCGTGTCTTGTACGACCCGATGGATATGTCCACCGTAGAACTATGGGAAGTCACTGCATCGGGACTGAAATTCAGTGCAAGCGCCACTCCGCGGGTTGTCATCAGCCGTGCGACACAGGAGCGTACTTCCGAAGAAACCTCGTTCATGCGCCGGACCGTCAATCTGAACAAAGAGACAATGGCTCTGGTGCAGTTCAGTACCGAAGATTTTGACTTGAACGAAGCCATTGCAGCCGAATTGTTCGGACTTTCCACTCCCAAACCTAAGAATGTGGGTAAGAAGAAGCTGGACGAGGTACGCGAGAAATACGAAGCGGGCGTATTGAAAGCTCCCATTTCCCTGCCTGAGAAGCTCGCTATGGACGAAGAAGAGGAAGATACGGAACTGGGCTATTCCACAACCGGAGAATATACCAAGGTCACTTCAAATCTGACCTTCGAGGATGTAATCTCTTCCCGTTACGACCGGATGTAGCATCCGCCCCTTGATTAGTAATCAATAATCATTTAAATAATACTCAAACAATGAAAGATTTAAGCCTGGAAGATAAAAACGCTATCCGCGACGCATTGAGCGCCTATTGTGACAACTACTTGTCACGCAATCGTGCAGCGGAAAGCCTGAATGGTGTGAGTGCCGCCACCGTCTCCACAATCTTGAACAGCAAATATACCAACATCTCCGATGATATGTTTGTACGTATCGCCACGCAGATCGGCTTTAGCTTCGAGCACTGGGCACTGCATGAAAGCGAGACATTCAAGGATATTACTTTTGTGCTGGCGGATGCCCAATTGTACAAGAACGTCACCTGGGTGGTCGGCGATGCCGGATGCGGAAAGACTACCGCGGCTATTGACTACCGTAAAAAACACCGCAACGTGTTCTATATCCTTTGTTCGGAAGACATGAAGAAAAGCGACTTCGTTCGTGAAATTGCCAAGCAGGTAGGTGCGCCGACCGACGGAACCAACCTTCGCGATATGCTTGAGTATGCTATCAGCATGATCGCCTTTCTGAATAACCCGCTGCTCATCTTTGATGAAGGCGACAAACTGACAGATTCTGTGTTCAACTACTTTATCTCCATTTACAACCGCTTGGAAGGTCATTCGGGAATAGTCTTTTTCTCAACGGACTACATTAAGCGGCGCATGGAAAACGGATTGCGGTATAATAAGAAAGGTTATAAGGAAATCAATTCCCGCATCGGCCGTCGATTCTTCGACCTTACAGCTACCACCCGGAATGATATTTTCGCCATTTGCCGTGCGAATGGACTGACCGATGAAACAGAGATAAAAAAGGTGTTGAAAGATGCGGAAGCCAGCGAAAACGACCTTCGCAGAGTGAAACGTTTTGTCCATTCCCGCAAACGGCGCATAGATGAACTGAAAAGGAAGGGAGACGCGGAATAATGGGCAGAGCCAAGTCGGTGAGTGAGTTGCTTGCCACGAAAGTGGAAACTTTTCCCTTCAAGGGTGAATGGTACGATGCTTTCGGCGAACCGGAACGTAAAGGAGTCTGGCTTGTATGGGGGAATTCCGGTAACGGAAAAACAACCTTCGTCGTTCAGCTCTGTAAATATCTCTGTCAGTTTGAACGGGTGATATACAATAGTTTGGAGGAAGGTGCCAGTCTGACGATGAAAAATACATTGGTGCGATGCGGAATGCTGGAAGTAAACCGTCGTTTTCTTCTTTTGGACAATGAGCCGATAGATGAGTTGAGCGAACGGTTGCTACGGCGGAAGTCTCCGGGAATAGTCGTTATCGACAGCTTCCAATACACGCAGATGAACTATAAACAGTATATAGCCTTCAAGGAGAAACACAAGGATAAGCTGATTATTTTCGTCAGCCATGCAGAAGGAAAGCTCCCGTCTGGACGCAGTGCCCGCAGCGTGATGTATGACGCCTCTCAAAAGGTATATGTGGAAGGGTACAGGGCGTTCAGCAAAGGGCGGTTCAACGGGCCGAAGATGCAGATTGACGCATGGCCGGAGGAAGCCGCCAAATATTGGGGAGAAGTTTTCTAATCATTAAAATAACATCATGAGAACAACGAAAGACAAACCAATCAGCCCGCAACAGATGAAAGCGCTGCACGCCACTTTTCGTCGGATAGGGTTGGATGCGGACGCCCGTCATGAGTGTATTTCCGCTTTCACGGACGGACGCACGCAGAGCAGCAAAGAGCTTTATTTCGATGAAGCGCGCAGACTATTGGCGTTACTCAACGAGGATCAAGTGGAAAAAGCACGTGAGGAAGCCAAGAAACTGGTGAAGGCTATTTTCTGCCTGTCTTTTCAGATATCCTTCTTGAATAAAGGATATGCCAATGATACACGCGAGGAATTCCAGATGAATATAGCCAAATTGAATGTGTTTGCCCGTAGTAAGAGCGCTTCGCATAAAAATGTATCTGAAATGTATCTGTCCGAGTTGAAAGCCTTCAAAAAGCAACTTGAGGCCATTGCGCATAACGAAAATAATAAATATAAAAACAAGAAATCATGAGAAAGAGTCAGGAAGTAAATAAGGCGATTGCCATTCTGCGTAAAAAGGGGGATAAGATAAGCCTGAATCAAGCTGAAGTTTTGGGTGGGCGTTATTCGGAAGTATGGGTGTTTGAGCACTATGTTCAAAATGTATCGGATGAATGTCGGGACGAAGCGACTTATTGTGCAGCTCGCGATGCTGCGTTATTCCTAAGTGGGAAACTGGAGCTGGCAGAACTGATACCTGATGCGGAACAGTATCCGATAGCAGAAAAAGAACTGAAAGAATCATCGGGCAAGGATAGGATGAAAAGGTTGGAGGAACGTGTTGCTGAACTGGAGCATGTGATTGCTCTTTTATCGGAGAAAATAAATTTGACGGTAAGGGATGAGGATTTGGGGTATATGACTTCTAAAGAGGTGGTCGATTATATCGGTTGCCCGGTATCTTTGATGAGAAACTGGAGAAAAAAAAGTGTCCTTCCTTATTATCGTAGGGGGAGCAGAATCTTTTATCATAAGAAGGATATTGATAACAGTACCACTATAAAAAAATATATGAAGACTCATGGCACGCTTGCAAAAGGAATCCGTTGATTCCATGTCCCTCCGTCTTCAGGAGGTCATCCGCCTGAAGGAACGAATCACCCGTGACGAATCCCGTCTGGATGAAATCATCAACATTTTGTTGGAACGTGACACTTCGGAGAAATCGAAAGAAACGGATGATTTGATTTTAGAGTTGAACAGCACCGGAATACGCATTGAACGGGATAAGGTGAGCCTTGCGAAGCTGAAGGCCCCTTCGGAGTTGACGGACGAAGATCGCGAAAACCTTCCGCCTCCGGGTACCAGCGAGAAATTTAATATCAAGTATTAATCATAGTATGAACCATTAAAAGAAAAGAATTATGGCAAAGACAAGAGTAAAGAAAGTCATTATTTCCGGCATTACATCGGAGCAGGCGGAAATCGCCTTCAGTGAGTTTGCGACGGCTGATGCCAAAGTGCAGAATATCCAGAGCAAAATGGATATGGAAATCACCCGCATCCGTGATAAATATGCGGATGTACTGGCAGAGCAGCAGGCTATCAGAGAAAAGAATTTTGAAATCATGCAGACATTCGCGACCGAGCATCGTGAGGAGTTATTTTCCAGACGTAAGAGCTATGAAAGTGCTCATGGTACGTTCGGTTTCCGCACAGGAACTCCCAAATTAAAAAACGTCAAAGGGTTTACCTGGGCGTCCGTCACTAACCTGGTGAAGGAATTTCTTCCCGCTTACATCCGTGTGAGCGAGGAACTGGCAAAGGACCGTCTTCTTGCCGATCGCGACAAGGAGGAAGTTGCTGAGCAATTATCAAAATGTGGTATGGTTGTAGTACAAGATGAAACATTCTATGTGGAACCCAAGAAAGAAAACGAACAGCCGTCCTGAGTATTCGTATGCGCCTATTGGTAGCCGTTGGGCAATCTATCATTGGAAAGAGTCCAGCAATATCAGCACCGGGGACAAAGTGACGGAGTTTTTCACCCGTGAAGAAGCCCGGAAAGAATGCTATCGGTTGAATGGTTGGAAGTATCAAGCCCCTAAGTCATGACGAAATTCATTTATAAGAGCAATCTCCGGCGTGAACGGATGCCGGAGTGGCTCAAATACATCACGGATTACACACTGGAAGAATTCAACAGTCTTTTCCCTATTGGTCTGAAATTTGACTTTGAGATGCTGGAGTGGTCAATCAAGGATGATTTACGAATGCTCGGAAAAGACAATGTGACCACGGAACTGGTGGCGGATGAAGGACAGACAGTCATCTTCATCAAACGCTCCGGACATACACTAGTTTCAATCTATTTTAAATAACATTTTATCAACAATTAAATAACTTACAAATATGGCAATGCACACATGGTTTGAATGCAAAATTCGTTACGAAAAAGTAATGGAGAACGGGATGCAGAAAAAAGTAACTGAACCTTATCTGGTGGATGCTCTCAGCTTCACGGAAGCGGAAGCACGTATCATCGAAGAGATGACACCTTTCATATCGGGGGAATTCGTAGTATCGGATATTAAACGTGCCAACTACAGCGAACTGTTCCCCAGTAATGACGAACAGGATGACCGCTGGTTCAAGTGTAAACTGGTTTTCATCACTCTTGATGAAAAGAGCGGGGCGGAGAAATGTACTTCCACTAATGTGCTGGTTCAGGCTTCCGACCTCGACCGTGCGAAAAAGAACCTGGACGAAGCAATGAAGGGATCAATGGCGGATTATCAGGTTCCCGCGGTGACGGAAACGGCAATTATGGATGTTTATCCGTATACGGCATCAGATAACGAACCGGAATTCAGGGAATGATTATAGCTGTAGACTTTGACGGAACCATTAGCCGGGGTAAATACCCGGCTATTGACGGAGAACAACCGTATGCGGGAGAATCGCTGAGAAAGCTTCATTCGCAAGATCATAAGATTATCATATGGACTTGCCGTACTGGGGACAGACTGTTGGAAGCTATCAACTGGCTTCTTGAACATCAGATTCCATTCAGTCGTATCAATGACCACGATCCGGATAATTTGGCCAAATACGGTGGTGAAGGTGGAAAGAAGATATACGCGCACGTCTATATTGATGATAAGAATATCGGCGGCTTCCCCGGGTGGCCTGCATGTCTGGCGGAGATTGAGCGTATGGAAGCTGAATACGAAGATTCTTTGAAACAACAAACCTTAAGAAATGAATAAAACTAAGTGTATTACGTTCGACAAAGCAGCTCAAGATGCTTTGCCGGATACATGCAGAAGTTAATAGAAGAAGCGGAAAACGTTTTTAAATAACCCTCAAAACTAGAATATAAAGGAGCTAATTAAATATTAGCTCCCTAATGAATTACAGTTAGTAACTTACAGAACTTTCTACTGTTGCAGCCTCAATACCATTTGCTCTTTTATATGCTCCAATGGCTGACATAACGGCTGTTTTTACTAATCCTCTATCATGGAAATTATGAGGATAACTAATATTAGTAGTAAACGAGTAGCTTCTGCCTCCTGCTGTAAACGAAATAGTGTAAGAATACATAGAATTAAATATTAGGTTATTATGCAATATTGCATTGACAAATATAATTATAATCAAATAAAAAAGATAATTATGGCAAAAATTTATGTAGCAAGTAGTTGGAGAAATGTATTTCAACAGGACGTTGTAGGTATTCTCCGTGATTTAGGACATGAGGTTTACGATTTTAAGAATCCTCCTCATGGTAATGGTGGCTTCCAATGGTCTGATATAGACCCTAACTGGCAAAACTGGACAACAGAGCAATATCGTGAAGCTCTTAATCACCCGATTGCACAAAAAGGATTTGATTCAGATTTTAACGGCATGAAGTGGGCGGATGTCTGTGTTATGGTTCTTCCTTGTGGTCGGTCTGCTAACACAGAAGCAGGATGGATGAAAGGTGCAGGCAAAAGAGTAATGGTCTATTCCCCAAAGGAACAGGAACCGGAACTTATGTATAAGATATACGATTTTGTGAGTGATAGCATATTTCGTATCAATGATGAGATAATTGGAGTATAACAATATAGATATGAATAGAATACAGGAGTTAGAAGCTGAAATACAGCGTATAAAGAAAGAAGAAGCTGAGAAAAAGAAAGCAATGTATCTGCATTTTGTTGGCAAGTATGTGCATAGAGCGCACACTTCTTATGAAAAGATTATCGGCATAGATCGGATTGATACAGACGAATTTGGCGACGAAGTGGTATTTGATAGTATTCATGTATATTACGATAATAGAGGAGACGAATACAATAATGATGCAAGTATCAATTTGCAAGGCTGGGGACAAGCCTATATCGAAGAACTCGAAAAGCAACTGATATCCCCTGAGACTTTCAGTAAGGCACTGAATGATTGCATTGATTTAATAAGACGGAGATTAGCGTAAAGCAGAACAGAAATGAGTGGGTTCAGCAGCCCACTCATTTCTATTAAGATTTACTTAATGTAAACTTTTACAATAGTAAGGAATCCTTTAATAGAAGAATGCGTTCGTATATATTCATACGCATCTTCTTCACTTTTAAAGTGTTTGATTTTGGATAAATCCAAAGTTGGATTTACTGGAGTCTGCCTAACTAAATATCCATCATTAGTTAAATAATGGTCGAAATCCTTCTCGATTTTTTTGATAAAATAGCATGTTTCCATGATAGATGAATTTATTATGATTAATATGAAAAATAACAGATAAAAATACACAAAAAGTATGCCATAATTTATCAGACATGAGAATAAAAATAGCGAAAAAGATAATGATGTATAATGATAATGGTAGAATCAACAAGCACCAGCAGAAACGATTTAGAAAGTTGAGACCGGCATTCTTAAATAAGCATGGTTTTATGGTATATCCAAGCTGTCACAATATTGACATTGTTCGAAGGGTTAAAATCAGATTGCGCAAATGGCTAAATAACGATCATTTTGTTGACGTCAGCAAAATAGTGTAGATAACAAAAAGAGCCGTGGCTACTGAAAATAGTCACGGCTAACTTTAATTTATTCGCCCGGTTCTCCCAGATACAATACAATCGCCTCATGCTGTAACGGTGTCAACGCCCTTTGCCTTGGTACGAAGTGCAGTTCCTCCAACTTTGCCGTCAATTCGGGGTTCAGTACAATCCACCGATGCAGTTGTGACGTTGCGCTTCGTGGCGTTGAATTAGGAAAATATTGTTGAGCAAGTTCACTCATATAAATGGCATTCATCTTCTGTTCATTTGTTGTTTGAGATTCAAAAAAACTACCTGCTAGTAAACGCTGGGCTACTAGCAGGTAGTCATCGTGTTTCTACGTAGTAATTATTCATCTACTACGTAGTAGTTTTTTATACAGACGGGTCCGGAGTAACTCCGCTTCCGCCACTGCCCGGATTGGACGGTTCGGAGCTGTCGTCCACTACCACCTCTTTCTTTCCGGTCACTTTCATAAAGCTCAACGCTTCGCTACGTGTGGCTACCTTTACCATTTTGCCGGGACGGAACTGGATATGTGCAGCCGTGATATTACTGGCTGTGAATTCTTTTTTAGCTTCCGTACCTGTGCTACATACCTGGATCTGAAAAGTCCCGAAATTCTCCATTTTCACGATTTTGCCGGCTGCCAGCTGCACCTTCATTTGGCGGATCAGTGCACGGAGCACATTCAGCACGTCACCGTCCGTCAGGGAAGTGGCATACGAAATTTCTTCCGCCATTTCGTCCATGGTTACCACACCGTCGGCTTGCGCCTTGGCATAATACATTTTCTTTGCCGTGTTATCTCCCGGCTTTGTGCTCATCAGAGCAAGCGAATACTTTATACTCATCTTTTTAATTTACGATTTTACAATTTACGATTTGGCTGCGCTTCCAAGTCGCGTTTAACTCTGCCTTTCGCGAAAAGACGGTGCAAAAGTGGCCGATTCTTGTCGGAGCGTATCGTTTCTTGCGTGTTTATGGTGCATTAACGGGAAAAACTGTGTATTTTTGTGTTGTTTAAATCCACAGTAGTTCCATATTTTCGTCTATGTGCAAGAAACGTAAGAAAATAACAGGTCTTAGTTACGCCCGCCGTGTAGCTGATATACTCCGCATTTATGATGAGCACTGTCATAGCGGATTATCCAACCGTGAGATTCTCCGGCAATTCATTTATCCTGTCTATCCCATTTGCGAAAAGACTTTTTACAACATTATTAACGCTTCAGTACGTCCGGATATCATGGCGAAGATAAATGAGATGCAATTGTCTTTGTTTTAACGCGCCCATACGGGAAGCGGTTCATCTCGTTTTCCGCTTTTATCCGTCACATTGACCTGAAAAGTCTCGATACTTTCTATAACTTCTTCGTGGTTATGATTGGTATAACTTTCTGTCCGGAACATTCCCCTGAAGTTTTCCCCCTTCATTCCTGAAAGACTTGCATTGACCTGATCTATCAGGTCAAATAACTCCAAAGCATCCTTTTGATAAGTGGAACCGTCAGCGGACAGGCCTTTGAAGTTCGTAACTATATGTATTCGAAGTTGTACGGCAGCCTCTTGTATGCCATCACTCAATTGTTTCCACCTGACAGGCAGAAATTCAATAAAAGCAGCGGGAAGTTCAAACGCTTCTTCCTGCTCGAGGAAAACCACCTGTTCATTCCATAGGTCAAAATGGTGGAATTGCGAATCACCTTTCATGTCCTTAATTTCTTTCAATTTTTCAATAACAGATAAATAAAGTTGTTTTCTCATACTTATTGTTTATTGGGTAATTACTTTGTAAAGTCATTTTCTTCAAGAAACTCTGTCAGATTCTTTTCAATAATCTCTATAATGCGTTTTTCCAGTTGCGGATGTGTGCCGATAAATCTTCTTCTGGGAATGATGATTTTACTTCCCACTTTTTTAAGAGCCATTGCTTTATAGAATTCGGCATCAGCATCAAGGCGGCGATTTCTTTTCGTTGCCCTGCGTTCCCCGTTCTTTCTGTATGTAATGTCTCCGGTTGCGGATATGTACTTCGCCCAGAAGTAGCGTTTCATTTTGGCTGTGACAATGATTACTCCTCCGTCATTATGGATAGCTGCATAAGGAAGGGTTGAGGTGTAAGTTATCGTATCCCGTTGTATTTTTCCGGGAAAAACAGATTGCGACAAATGTATGCCTCCGGTTCCCGGACCATGAAGTAGTTTACGGCCACTTTGGTTATCATGCCTGCGTCGTTGCCACTTCTCGTTGAAGAACGCTTCACGCTGAAAGTTCTGTTGGAACTCATCATCACACTCCACTTTTATGTCTTTCAAGGTGTCCCTCATCAGTCGGGCAAGTAAATTTTCAACTTCCATTTGTTTGCTATTTAAGTAAATAGTTGTATCTTTGTGACATCAGAATAGCTCAAGAAGAACAGCTCCGGATTTGTAGTTCCGGTTGAAATGGCTTCTCGGGCTATTCTTTCTTTATAGAACCGGCAATCTTCTCACTGTCTGCAATGCTGTGAAGTGTAAATTCTCCCCAAGCATATTCCCGCACAATAATCCAACTGGGTTCATCTTTCAGCAGCACTTGAAATATATGGGACTGTTCAAGTCCGGGTACTCCTTTATGATTGCCCACCGCCCCCAAATACTTGGCATTTTTCATCACCTTCTTAATATCCAGCAGCATCCGGTTCTTCTCCTTAAAATGTTTGTGCGGCTGGTTGGTCCATTCCTTGATGGTGTTTCCCGATATCCTGATTTCGTGGGGGAAGTCAGGATTGGAGACAACGGTTCCCTGAAGAGGCTTAGCGGCAATTCTGGCGGTTTTGACGTCTTCCTTCTTCATTTCCCGTATCATCTTACACGCCGAGCAAAGTTCATTGGTTGGAATGTCCGCAGCCAGCTTCATATTTCCCTTCGGACAAGTGCTGCACTTACTGATCGTATACGGGTTATAAGCCGGGAAACAAGCCATTCGCTTTCCTGAATTGAACCGCATCATTTCCTCATGTTTTCCGCCCGTTGCCTGGTTTCCGTCTTCCATTGCCCGGTGTTCATCGCTGGAACCGTATTTGCTTTTACGCACTTGTACCACCGTGCACCGGCATTTCCAACCGTTGGGTGGGAAATACTCGTCCCAGAACTTCGATGAAGGGGGCAGCGTCACCCCGTCCAGTTTGCGGTGGCTCTCACGTACCCTGTCATCACCTGCCGTCCGGTATTGCAGGTCGTAGCGGTCGCCGTCCTCTTCGAACTGTTCCCATTTGGCAGCCATTTCAGAGGAAGTGACGGCAAAGTTGTATTCCGCCCGCAGGTAGTGGGCGTTGTATTTCTCGTTCACCGTTTGAACTTCTTTCAGGAACTGTTTGAAGGGTTTGCGATTACCGTTCTCATCCACCAGCAGAGGAAAGGTTTCCTTCATCTCGTGAAAAGTCTTGAATCCTGAGAATACATAGTTTGATTCTTTCAGTCGTTGTATCATAATGGCGGAAGGCCTGGCCTGCGTTATTCCTGTTTCTACGGCTTGATTGAGGGCGGAAGCCGTGACGTCTGTGAAAGCCATGGCTTCCGCCTTGCGCAACAGTTCGGGAGTGATTCCTTTCTGCTTGTAGACGAACTTCATCAAATCACTGAAAGCGCATTCCGCGTTCATCACATACTCCGGCTTCCCGTCATGAGCCGCCAGCGTGATGTCCGTTTTCTCCGGTCCGTAAACCAGACGCGCTCTTTCGTGCAGCCCCGCATATTCATCGGGGCCTAGTCGAAAAAAGGTTTAGCCTGTGGCATTTGCCCGGGCACGAGTGAAGCCTTTTTTCCTTTGATGGGGATATTGTATTTCTCGATGAAATATTCGGGTTCTACTTCAAACCGGTCGGCAATCATCGTTTCATAAGCCACCTGTTGTTCGGGGGTGTAATCAATGGATTCATCCCAGTCGAAGCGCAAGCCTTTTACGGGGAATCCATGCTTGAGCATGCGGGGCAGCAATTCGCCGTTTATCGTGTCGCGAAGAAAGTCCGCATCCCTGTCCACCACATTTTGGAATACCTGTAAGTGTGTCTGGCTCTGCGACAGGCTGCTCCCGCTGTCAATGGTCATTGTCTGATTGAGTACTCCCTTGCTGATTTCAGAGTTGGCGCGTTCCACCCGTTTGTCGTAAACGTTAAAGGCATCCCCGCGACTGCTTTCCTTGATATCTATTTCCGTCCCTTCCGGAAACAGCCCCCAGGCGGCAGCTCCCATTTCGTTGAGCATATTTTCTATTTTGCTACGTTCCTTGGCATCACGTGTAGTCGTTTTCCCTACCCGTATGGGCATGCCGAAGAGTTCGCCGAACTGATCCCAGAAAGCGAGCATGTTCTTTTTCGAAATGGTTTGCGGCACAAGTTTGAGAAGCAATCCCAGGTCATCCCATTTTCCCGCTTCCACACACCAGTCCGCCATTGCCCCGGTGCGGTAGTCGATACCTTTTTGCCATTCATCTGAAGCTTCTTTCAGGATTACACCGTGTTCCGGGACTACGTGGTGGCGGGGCACCAGTAATACCCGGTCATATTGGATTTTTCCGTTCCTTTCCACCACGTCGCCCAGCTGTATGAGTGAATGGCCGTAGTACCGGCTGTCCAGGACATAATCCATAAAGTCTTTAAACCACACCGCTTCCATCAGCTGCGTGGCATCCGGTTCCTCGTTTCCTTTGATGTCTACAAGCTTGAACGACTTCTTCATGACCATTCCTTTCCGCTGTCCGATACATCCGCCCAGGTGAAGGTCTATCATGGCGTCCGTGTAAATGGTGAGTAACGGTCCCCGGTGTGGGTTTTCTATGTTTATAGCCTGCTGCCATGCAGTGCGCCAGCTTTTGATATCCTTCTTTGTGAGTGCCTGGCTTTGCAGTGCCAGTTCTACCACCATACTTTTCAGTTTTGTACGATCCGACGGTTTGGACAGGTTGATATTGCCCAATGTCATTTCTCTGTTTGTTCGTCTTTTACCAGTCATAGCTATTCTTTTGTCCGGCTCCATACCGGATAGGGTTATGATAATCTTCTTCTCCTGCCGGACCTGTCAATGTGGGCAGGTCAGGCATCGTTTTTCCGGATTGCACTTTTTCCAGCCATTCGGTCGCCTGCTTATACCGTTTCTCCCGTATTTCCAGTCCCGCACGTCCCGGAAGCCAGCATACCATGTGATAGAGGGCGATATCGCAGTAATAAAGCACGATCTGCATGTTCCGTCCGATATCCTTTGCAGCAAAAATTCTCGCCACGTCATACCGCTCGCGCAAGTAACCGCTTATCTCTTCCCGTGCCGCCAATTCCGCCCGGTTGCGGTTCTCCGCCTTGCTTTGCTGAATAATCTTCAGTGCTTCGGAGCCGACTACGATATAATCGTCTTCGGTCACAAATCCTGTTGTCCCGTCCATATCCGTCATCGTGTGATAAATAACGCGTTCCGTTCCAAATCCTGTATGCGTGTTCCCTTGCGGAAATACCGTTTTCGTATCAATGTTCCCAGCCGTTGTTTGCTGATGACCAGCGGGCGTTCCTTGTGCATGAGCACCAGATGTTTCCTTCCACTACCTTCCGCCAACTCCACAGCCTGGCGGATAGCCATTTTAACCCTGTAGTTCAGGATTGTTCTCTTGATTCTTTCAATCAGTTTCATGTTACCAGCTATTTTTAGCGTTCGTACGCCGTCCGAACGACGGGACGAACTGTTCTTGTCTTACTTGTTTTTGAAGTTTGTAGACAGCTCCCTCGTCTGCATCCGGTCCGTCATCGTGCGCCCTTGTACCTTTTTCGAAAGCAAGGGTCTGCTCTATGCCTGCTTTCATGTCCGGGTCATCCCGCTGCGTTTCGCTGTAGAATACGAATCCCCGTTCCCAAAGGGGCGATATCGCTTCGATACGTGCAAACTTGTCGGGCTTCTTCCTTGTGTCCGGAGCGATGGGCAACTGATATCCCCTGATGTTTCCTTCCGCCATAAATTCATCGAGTATCATGTCCTGCATGAAGTTAGCTTCCATGTAATAGTAGCAGACAACGTTTTCCGGCAGGGATTCATGAAAGTCGTAGAGCCAGCGTACCATTTCGCTGACGCTGCACTGGCGGACAAAGGCACGCAGGTGATGCAGTTCGGTATGCGAGTAGTTTTTCAACCCTTTGCGGGGACGCGCCCATACTTTGCACGCCTTGTAGTCGTTCTTGCCCGTCCCTTTCCAAGAAGGGTCGATATAGAGTACGATGCTGTCATAATCCTGAAGGCGGCACGGCTTTTTCCAGCGTATCCAGTCTGCGCGAAATACAGCACCTTCGGTGATAGGGTTATTCATCATTTCTTTCTGAAAGGCACGGTATCCCATGAAAGCGGCCTGAGTTTCCACTTCTTCGCGTGTCCACTTTTCACGCCACACCGGCTCGCCGTTCCTGTCAATGGCATCGATACGGCTCAGATGTACAGTCGGTGTCTTGGCTATATGGGCAAGTACGCTGTTCTTGCTGATCAGGTTGCCCACCATGATGAAACGTCCCCGGCCGCCGTCAAGAGCTCCGAAGAGGGCTTCTTTCACCCAGTCGGTCAGAATCCGGACACGGCTCTCGTTCTGGCACAGTTCGTCGTCGTCGAGGTCGTCGATGACAATGTAGTCCGGACGACGCTCACGGTAGCGGAGTCCGCGGGGCGACTGTCCGCGTCCACGGGCAAAGAAAGCCGTGCCGTCACGGGTAACGAACTGTCCGGTTTCCCACGATCCTGCATTATACTGTTCGCCAAAGTCCCTTTGCAGATACTTGTTGTATTGCAGTTCGGCCTGCAGGTCTCCCAGCAGGGTGTCTGCGCTTTCCTCGCTTTTACCCACCACTACCATCACGTGGATGGAAGGTGTTTCCTGAAACTTCAGCCATAGCGGTATCATGATATCGAAATGGGTGGACTTGGCATGACCGCGCGGCCACATGAATACACCTTTCATGTTGGGATGCTCCTTGACATAGCGGGCGGCATCATTCTGGAATTTTCCGTTATCACATTTACAATAATGCGGAAAATAGCGACGGCAGAAGTAGGCATAATCCTTTTGCGCCCGGCGTATGTTATTACCTTGTTCCTCGTATGATTCCTGCCTTTGTTCGGAGGTGATGGTTTCCACATGTTTGCAGTGTTCCTGCCATCGTTGCTGTGCTTCGGTGAGTTTGCTCATGATTCCTGCGTGTTAAGTTGGCTTTGTATATAAAGGTTCTGATACTTGTTGACCATCTTCACCAGTTCGGCCGTCACTTCCTTGTTCAGATCCATTTGTAATTCCAGCCACCGGCCGAACCGGATAAACACGTCGTAGGTTTCCACCACTCCGGTCTTCTTGTCCAGTTTCTCTATTGCCGCCGCCAGTTTTGCCAGTTTGTCCCCCAGTCCGGCTATCTCTTCCGGGTTTTCGGACTTGTTCGCCTTCTCCAGCAGGATGTCGATATTGAGCAGCATTTTGTTGATGAGTTCCGGGCGGGTGATTGTTTTTGCCGCCCGCTGCTCTTTCCATAGTGCTTCTTTCGCCCATTTGTTGACGGTAATCCGGCTTACGCCCACATTGTCGGCGATTACTTGCTGCGTTTCCCCGTTCATGTAGAGAATGCGCGCCAGTTCCTTCTTGTTATCTAGTTCCTTTTTTGCTGCCATAAGCTTTACTTTTTGAGCAAAATTGTAAACTTTCACAGGGTTATGGAAAGAATAACGGAACGGTTACAGAGTATTACGGAGCGGTTACGTATATGTCTGGAATGGTTACACGCTTTTTTGCGGACTTCTGCTTTTACCTATATGTTTGCGTCAAAACAAGGCGAGAAATGGCAAAAAGAATAAGAATCAGCAATGAAAAGGTGAATTGCTACGGAACGTGGGTAAAAACCGACGGCGTAAGCCTGGAGCAGTTTCAGAAAAACCCGGTGTTGCTCTGGATGCACTGGCGCGGCTATATCATCGGATGCATCAAGGATGTCAAGGTGGAAGGCGAAGACATCACCGGTGAACCTTACTTCGACGAGGTGAGGGACGAATCCAAAATGGCGAAGCTGCAATACGAGAAAGGTACGTTGAAGATGTGCAGCGCAAACTTTGAAGTGCTTGAACTGAGTGACGACCCCTCGATGCTGAAACCGGGGCAGACCCGCCCGACGGTGACGAAATGCAGGCTGAGTGAAGTGAGCATGGTGGATATCGGCGGCAATGATGACGCGCACGTGCTTCTCAGCTACCAGGGCAAGGAGCTGAAACTGGCGGCAGGTGAAGAATGTCCGGAACTTCCTTTATTGAAAACTGACAGCGGTGACGAAAAACCGCTCAATAATAATCAAAAAACAGAAAACGAAATGGATTTTAAAGCGATTGCCCTGAAACTAGGGTTGCCTGAAACGGCTACGGAGACGGAAATCCTGTCTTCCATCGGAATTCTTTTGGGATACAAGGAAGCGAATGAGACACTCCGGCAGGAGAAAGAACAACTACAACTGGCAGGAATCACCACGATGGTGAATAATGCTTGTACGGCCGGAAAATTTACGGCTGACAAGAAGGACCATTTTATCGAACTGGGTAAAAAAGTGGGTGCCGAAAGCTTAAAGCTGACACTGGATTCCATGGCGGCGGTTGTAAAACCGACAGATGTCATACGTGGGGGAACCAGTATGCAGCTTGCCGGGGCGCAAGGGTGGAAGACGCTGGGAGATGTGCCGGCAGACAAACTCATGGAACTGAGAGACACGGACAAGGATACGTATATGAAGCTTTATAAAGCAGAATATGGCGTGGAATGCCCGAATTATTAACGAAATTATTTTAAGGTAAAAAGATGAAACGCAATTTAAGATTAAAGGCGGTGAGCGGATTGCTCTTCAATGCCGTAATGGGATTTGTACTGGCCTTTGTGCTGGGAGTGCTTCCTGCTGTGGGAGCTGTGGCCGCTGTGGGCGGAACAATGATGTTGGGCGGGTTCATGCCCAAAGGTGTGGCGATGGACGGAGTACTGACGGAAGTATGGACAGGCGAACTTATCAAAGCGCTCCGTTCGGGTGACAAGGCAACTTTTCTGGACGGTCTTCCCGACTATAGCCAGTATGCGGAAAATGATGTGATTCACATGGTGGACGTGGGTGGCGACCCGGATGTACTGGTCAATAATACAACTTATCCGATAGCGATCCAGCAACTCACGGATACGGATGCGGTCTTCTCGCTGGATAAGTTCCAGACGAAACCGACTTCGATTACGGATGATGAGCTGTACGCCCTGAGTTATGACAAAATGGCTTCTGTCAAGGAACGCCATTCGCAGGCACTATTGGTGAAGAAATACGCAAAGGCGATTCATGCACTTGCCCCGGACAGCAACGCGGCAAAAACGCCTGTGCTGAAGACTACCGGAGACGTGGAAGGAGGTGCGGCAACCGGACGCAGGATGATGCAACGGTCGGACATTATAGCGTTGAAGAAGAAGTTTGACGTGATGCAGGTTCCGACAGAAGACCGCCGCCTGGTGCTTTGTCCCGATCATGTGAACGATTTGCTTATGCAGGACCAGAAGTTTGCGGAACAGTACTATAACTATACGACGGGAAAGATTGCCAATCTGTACGGCTTCCAAGTGTATGAGTTCGTGAACAATCCGGTCTATAAGGCCGCAGGCACGAAAGTCGCTTTCGGCACGGCAGCCGGCGCGAATGAGTTCCAGGCATCCGTTGCTTTCTACGGGAAGATGACATTCAAGGCAACCGGTTCTACCAAGATGTATTACAGTGAGGCTAAAACAGACCCGGAAAACCAGAGAAGTCTGATCAACTTCCGGCATTACTTCATCGTATTGCCGAAGAAAAAGGAAGCGATTGCGGCGATTATGTCTGATTATAAGGCATCCGATAATTCATGAGAGGACTACGCAACAACAATCCGGGCAATATCCGGAACAGCAAAACGGTATGGCAGGGGGAAATAACTCCCTCTACCGACCGCAGCTTCAAGCAGTTCAGATCAATGGCTTACGGTTATCGTGCCATGATTAAGCTGCTTCAGAATTACTCCCGGTTGAACGGATGCCATACGCTCCGGACAATGATAAGCCGATGGGCTCCTCCGAGTGAGAATGACACCCGCAGCTACATTTCCACTGTGTCCAAACTCACAGGGATTGATCCGGACAAACGAATTAACATTGACGACAGGCGGACCATGTGTTGTCTGGCAGCTGCCATGAGCCGTGTAGAGAATGGAGTCCCGGCAGTAACGGCGGATGTGGAAGCCGGCTGGGACTTATTGTAAAATCTGATAAAACAGTGAAGGCATGTCTATAGATTTAATAATGCAACTCCTTCAATGGCTTGTTCCTGTAGGTAGTGCCGGAACTGTTATAGGATGTATATTTTATAGAGACCTGCGCAAAGCACGTGAAGCCAAAGAGAAGAATGACATTTATAAGGATATGTATGACAACATCTCCGGAACATTAATCGAACTTCAGAATGAAAATAAACGATTGTATAAAGCTGTCCGGCAACTTAACCAGACTATTCAGAAGGCTACCAGTTGTCCTCATTTCGCTTCTTGTCCTATGCGTGACGAGTTGCAGAAGTCCGAACGGATTGACACGAATGCACCGTTCAGACAGCCTGCAAAGCATAAAAAGAGCCGCGCTGACCCTGATGCCTGTTCCTCCGGATACCGCGGCAATGAAGATACCGGAAGCGAAGTTAACGATGCTTCCTACGGGAGCGGGATATAGCACCCGGAGTGGCCGGGCCACTGTGAATGTGAGACGAACGGATGACGGCGATATTGAAGTGACTGCCATTTGTGACAGTCTGGCACGCCAGGTGATTATTCTGGAAGAAGAATTAACACGGATCCGTAATGAAACCGGTAAGGAAGAAAAGCCGCCGGGAGTGGTACGTGAACCTACCGGCTGGCAATGGTTTCAGATATGGACGGGAAGGATCGCCGTTATCTGTCTCATTCTAATAGTAATCAAACGGCGATTTTACAAAACTAAAAAGTAATAGAATGGAAAAAGGATATATACATGGCAGTGATATGCTGGTGGGGCTGATGCTTGAAGATGCCTTCACTCCTATGGGACACTCGAAGACATGTACGATAAGCAATAAAGCGGAAACCAAGGAGCGTGCTGTAAAGCCAACTTTGGAAACCAAGGCGGCGGCATCCAGTGCCGGCAAGTGGAAGGAAAAATCAGTAAGCGGTTTGTCTGTTGAAATCAGTTCCGAAGGTTTTAAATTTTATGGGGATGAAATGGGATACGACAAACTCCTGGAACTTTGGGAAAAGAGTGAACCCGTAACTGTACGTTATGCGCTTCGTGGTGAAGAAACAACGAAGTATCGTGAAGGAAAGTTCCTTATTACCAGTCTTGACGAGACATCGCCTTCGGATGATGATTCTACCTATACCATTTCGTTGGAAAACTCCGGTCCGGTAGCCACTAAAACAGTGGCTCCGCAAGGATAGTGTGTCATTTCTAATAGTTGAATCTTACAATGAATAAAGTAATCATTTGCGCGAAAGAATATCCCTCCCGTGTTACAATGGGGGCAATGATCGACTTCAAACATGAAACGGGCAAGGATGTAAATGAGATCGGTGCTGACATAGAACAGTTGACAATGTTCATGTATTGTTGTGTACGTAGCGCTTGCCGTGCTGATAAGGTGGATTTCCAATTGACCTTCGAGCAGTTTGCTGACGGTATCAACCTGGACGATTTCACCTCTTTTCAGAATGGAATGGCTATGGAAGAAAACGGGGCAAAAAAAAAGAAGGGGACGAAAGTGTAACAATCGAATCTCTGTTAGGACTGGCTATGGGGTGTGTCGGGATGTGTCTGAATGATTTCTGCCGTCTCACCCCATTAGAGTTTACAGCCGTCTTTGAAGCCTGGCAACAAAAAGAAACGTATGCGGAACGCAGACAGTGGGAACAGTCACGTTTTCTGGCTTGCAGTATATTGAAACCTTACAGTAAGAAAGGGCTGGAATTGACTGACGTATGCCGGTTCTCCTGGGATGTACAGCCTGCAAAGGAAGCGGAGGAAGAGCCCAGTACACAGGAAAGGTTTGATGAAATCAAGGCTCTGTGGAATAGGGCTTGAGGTTTTTCTTCTCTTCTTCCAGTTCGTGGATGAACTCGTCGATATCCTTCTCGGTTAATTCACACTTTTCCCTATGGAAAAGCAATAGCAACGCTCCACCTCCGAAGAATACAACTAATAAGAATCCGATAAAAGTCATAGGCTCATTACTTTAACTACGCAAATATATGGAAAAAGTTTCATTTGACATCGTTTTGAACCTGAAAAATAATATTTCAGGTGCATTGGCCAACGTTAGAAAAATGTTTGATGGCGTTGATAAATCGGCGAAGTCAGTGTGTTCGACAACCGCCCGGTTCGGAAGTCTCTGCAGCAAATTGAAAATGCCTGACGTCAACGCTTTGCTTGGAGTGACGGAACGCCTTAGCAGTAGTTTTAGTGAATTGTCTCAAGGAGGCATGTCCTTCGGACAGTCTATGGCTGACCTTAGTTCTATTACCGGTATTCTTGGTGATGACCTTGAAGCACTGAGGGAGAATGCCCGTAAACTCGGAAAAGATTCCGGTCTCGGAGCTGATACGGCCGCCCGTGCATATTCGATTCTTGCCAGCCAGATAGATGTTGCCACAATCGGTATGTCCGGTTTGAACAACTTGCAGGCAAAGAGCGTGACGTTGGCGCAAGCCTCAGGAATGACCATTGATGCAGCCGCCACATCTCTGGCAGGTACGATCAACCAGTTCGGATTATCGGCCAATGAGGCGGAACGGGTTATCAATGTGCTGGCGGCGGGAAGTAAATATGGGGCGGCCGAAATCGGGGAGCTTTCACAAAGCTTTAAGGTAGTAGGTTCAGCCGCTTCCGCTATGGGCCTGACAGTGGAGCAGAGTGCAGGAGCGCTTGAAGTACTGTCCAAAGCCAACCTGAAAGGCAGCGAAGCCGGAACCGCCTTGAGAAACATCATCCTGAAATTGAATACGGAATTGGGGGTTGACCTGAGCAAAACATCCCTTTCTTCCGCCCTAGATGCCCTTAAACCGAAGTTGACGGATGCCGCTTATTTGAGTAAACTTTTCGGTATGGAGAATATTGCCGCCGCCCAGTATCTGATTCAGAATGCAACAGCTGTTGATGAAATGACTCATAAACTGACCGGAACCAACGTTGCGCAGGAACAGGCGGCTATACGGACGGAAACCAATGCGCACAAGCTGGAAGTGATGCGCGCGAAGGTAGACGACCTGAAAATCAGTATCTCCAATACGCTGGGAGGATTCTCTGCCTACGCGGCTGTATTAAGTGAAAACTCACTGTTGCTCATGTCAATGTTCCTTAGTGCTAAGGAAGTCATTGGAGCGCTGAACAAAGTCGGAATAGCCGGTAAAGTTGCCACTGTAGTCCAATTATCTTATAACGGGGCTGTGAACCTGGGCAAGCGCGCCCTCTATGTATACCAGATACAGGTGCTTGCTGCCCGTGCGGCAATAGTCTCCACCACAGGTGCCACAAAGTTGATGAATATAGCAATCGCAGCCAGTCCGTATGTGCTTGCCGCTGTCGCTGCCGTTGCTTTGGGCGCTGCCATTTATAAAATAGCCACACGCAGCAGTGAAGCGGAGAAGGCTCAGAACAAGTTAAATGAGGCAATGTCTGGCATGCAGAAAGAAGTCACGACGGAACGTCTGAAACTGGATGCGCTATTCGCTCCGTTGTTGAATGCGAAGAAGGGAACGGATGAATGGAAACGTGCCCGTGACCGCATACAGGAAACCTATGGCGATTACTTGCAACGATTGGGCATTGAAGAGATTAAGGTAGATAATGCGCGCAAGGCGTATGATTTGCTGTCTGAAGCGATCATCAATACAGCACGAGCTCGTGCCGGGGAAAAAGCATTAACTTCTGCGGGGGACTCATTAGCCGGTAAAGAAAGCGAGATGCTGACTAAAATGCGTAGCGTGCTCACTCAAAAGTTTGGTGAGGAAACCGGTGCACGAGTATTTGATGGCATAGCTAACAGCATTCGTAAAGGCGAGAAGGAAATACCTGAACGGTGGGCGAAATTTATTAAGAAACTGGATGTAATAGAAGTGTATGGACAGGCGGGGAAAGTTAATACAACTAATCCGGTCATGACGTATGTTAATGGAATCAAACAGGCAAGGGCTGACTATGAGAAAGAATATAACCGCATTGTTTCTGTATTCGGCAAAACTATTCCTGAACCTAAAGTTTCTCAGAAAACGGTAAAGGGAGAAGGGGATAAGAAAAATGACAACCTAAAGCAAGAGTCTCTTACTCTGTCTGATATCAAGAAGAAAATAGAAGAACTCCAAGCCGCGCAACAAACGGCATCGGACGAGGAGGGCCGTAACATACAGGTTCAGATCAATCAGCTAGAGACCCTTAAAAAGGCTAAAGAAAAAGCGATGGGTATCGGAGGCGACCCAGCTTTTATAAGTGGCAGTATTGATGCCATGAAAACTGAACTGTCTAAATATGAAAAAGAACTGTCCGCTAAGCCTGTCGGACAAGCCTCCATAGAGTTACAGGTTAAGATTGACAGGTTGAAGAGTCAAATCGAAGGCGTAAAAATATGGATTGAGAAGGAGGCTTTTAAGAGTACTCATGGTGAGATTAATGTAGGTGTGGTTCCTGCTTCCGATGCCGGACGTACGCTTGGAAAAATGGCGGAAGATTTTCAGAATGAAGAGAATAACAAACATCCCAAGCAGCAGCCGGACATACTAACACATGACTACATCAAGAAAATGAAACTCCCTGAATTTGATATGCCGAAGTTGGAACCTAAGAAGTCCGGTTTTGAACAATGGAACGAAGCTGTTGACAAAGCATATCAGAAGAATCAGGATATGGTTGAAAGTATGGGAGCGGTGGGCAGTGCAATGGGCAGTATAGGTCAAGCTGTCGGAGGAGCTGCGGGAGAATGGCTGAACTGGGCAGGAAATGTTGTCCAGTCCATAGGGGCTGTTATTCCACAGATGCTGGCATTAATAGGCGTACAACGACAGGAAGTGACAGCCAATACCGCACAAGCCGGTTCCGGTGCTGCAGCAGCTACATCCAGTATCCCTATTGTCGGTCCTATTCTGGCGGTGGCTGCTGTGGCGAGTGTGTTGGCTGCTTTGGCGAGTTTACCCAAATTTGCAAACGGTGGACTGGCATACGGTCCCACAATGGGGATTTTCGGTGAATATTCCGGTGCCCGGAACAATCCGGAAGTAGTTGCACCACTCAACAAACTCCGCCAATTGATTCAACCTTCCGGTGGTATGGGTGGAATTGTAGAATTCAAGATAGATGGCAGAATGCTTCGTGGTGTTTTAAATAAGGTAGACCGATATAATCAACGTACAAGATAAGACAATGGAAAAGCAATTAAGATATCAGGGGGAGTTCTTCAGTGTGGCAGGTGTACTGTGGCGTGTTGAGATATGGCAGGATGCGGATGTTCCTTATCCGGCTGTTGCGGAACTTCGTTTTCCGGCAGAAACCCCGTTGGTATTCGAATGGGCGGAAACTGATAAACTGGAGCCGGTGCAGGGCAGTGCCGCAACCTTGGAAATAGTCAGCAAGGTAAACCGGCAATATAAAGACCTGTATACTGTTGAAGCAGGAAGTATCCGCATGGATGCATATCGGGATGATGTGTTGTACTGGAGCGGTACGTTGGATACAGAAGCTTATGAAGAACCGTTCTCTTATGAAAATGAATATGAGGTGAAGCTGACGTTCAGTGACTTTTCCTTGCTTGACCGGATGAATTTCTCTTTGAGGGGGACACGTTCGATAAGTGTCTTGATTGATAACTTTATTGCTGAGACTAAAATAAATAACCGGGGGATTGAAAGATACATATCAACTACTTGTAGCTCGGTTTCCGGTGAAATGTTGGATAATGTAGGAATCAGTTGTGAGAACTTTTATGATGAGGAGGGAGTGCCGTTGACGATGCGCGAAGTGCTTGACGAAATTCTTCGTCCGTTTGCTCTACGTCTGATCCAGCGTGAAGGAAAACTGTTTATCTATGATTTGAATGCCGTACAAGCAGAATTTAAACCCGAACAAATTCGCTGGGAAAGTGATGACGCAGTATTGGGAGTCGACAAGACATATAAGAATGTGACTCTTACTTTCAGTCCTTATCCTCAAAAGAAACTTTATTCTACTACATTGACAGAAAAAATGCTTGATGAAGGAGCGGAACGGTATTATGTAGCCAAGGATCTAAGCAAAAGTCCGTTTGTGGATAATAATATCGGCTTTATGATTGACCTTAAAAAAACAACCGGGGTAAGTGAAGAATTGGAGATAAGACCTGACAAGGCTTTACTTTTCAGGATTATTCCTGTCTTTTCCGGGAGTGAGGCCTTCGGAATAGCATCACGCATCAGGGATGTATATAAGATGCCGCTTTTGGGAACTGAAACTCCCATAGATACCTCCGGAAGTGATTATGGAGCACCGTGGCTTTTTAAAGTACGGCGTACTTTGTCATTACCGGAAACACGTGTTGTTTTTAATTATTCTTCTCCAGGTGTAATTCTGGATGGAAAATCCTGTTTGACTGATATAATGCTGCGATTAAAAGTCGAAGCGATGATTGATGGCAGATATAACCCTTTTGAAGAAGCGACGGCATTAAACGGAAAAAGTGCCTATGAGAAAATGCAGGATATCAAGGAATATAATATATCATATATCTTGCGGATTATTGATACGGACGGAAATATAAAGATGCATTATGAAAATAGGGTATATGACAAAGAATCAGAGGAGGAAGGATTTTTCCGGCATTATAAAGAGATAAACGGTAAATGGGTGGATGGAGATGTAGAATATGGTACTCCTAAAATGACTTCTCTAAGATATTATGACAGTGGTGGATATACAGGTTGGAGGGGTGGCTGGCAAATGAATCGGGTTGGATATCTGCGCTCGTATATTCCGCGTACAGCATCAGGGGAAGGTGATCTTATCCCTATTCCTCCCGGAAACCAAGGATGTACACTGGAACTGACAATTATAAGTTGTTTCGCCCGCGTGGTTAATCCACATAAACATAACGGTCTTACAACTGACTCGCATACCATTCCACGCTGGGTTTTGTTCAAAATCCCGGAATTGACTCTGGTCAATCAATACGGAAAAGAAGTGGTTGGTAATGATATTGAATATAAAACATGGCTCAATTCTTCTGCAAAAGAAGAAAAGAAGATTGAAACGATTGTGGGAACACCATGTACCTCCACAAATTTCGGAATGGGAATGTTGTTGGATGTATCTAGCCGTACAACGTTACAGATATTTACCCGTGCCGGAGTATCCGCATCATTGGAAAAGCTGTTGATTGGCACTTGGTACAGTAACTATAACAGACGCATGAATATGCTCTCCGGCACAGTCCGCTTATTAAACAGGTTCGGTACATATACGGATGTTAGCGAACCCGGCACATATTTAATGGTAGGGGATGTTCAGGACGTACGTGAAGATGAAAGTAATGTGAAATTGGCGGAGATAACTCCGGATAATTTCGAGGGAATAGAGTACGAATAAACAAACTGCTTGCAATGAAAGAAAAATATAATATTGTCATATCAGAACGTCAAGCCGTCCCACGCAGTAAAAGAATGCGTGAAAAGGGACAATCTGCCTCTTCTGCAGCTGTACTGGTATCTGGAGCAAGTGAAGGAAATTCTTCCTGTGATAGACATACTCATACAAACCTTCCTGCTCTTGAACGTATCGGTTTTGACGAGGGAGATGACAAATATTTGATGGTGCGTGTTGGTACTGTCGATGATGAAACAGGTGAGTTGATTGTTACTCATGAGAAAGTAAAAGCAGGCTATGCGGATAAGGCCCACGAATTGGATGAAGACGGTCCGATGAATGAGAAATTTCTTCGTAAGGACCAACCTGATAGCACCGATTTTCTATTAAGAGCTAACGGAGGTTTGGTTGTCCGCTCTGGTAAAACACTATCAGAATTACAATCTCAAATATCCGATTCGTTATCAGAGTTAGATAAAGACTCTATCACAGAACTTGGAGATGAGGGTTCATTATCTACTGCATTACTCGAATTACCTGTAAACGAGGGAATAACCGGCACTTTAGGCGGATTGGACAATGTATCAGATAGAGCAGATGATATTGACGCCCAAGACGTAGTACTTGTTAAGCAGAAAGGCGGAATTCTATGGGAAACGATCGGAATGGACAAAATGAAGGGTAAAGACGGCGTGATTGTTTATCCAACAATGGGCATCAATGTACGCACAGGACACTTGATTTTAAGTGTACCAACGAATAATTATGAGAATCAATTCAAAGTAACTAATGGACACCTAATATTGCAGCAAAATGGCTAATGATATAGATTTAGGCAAGATATCCATCACTCCCAGAGGAGACTGGAACAATAAGACAGAAGTTGAATATAATGATATTTGGCGTTATAAAAATGCCAAATATTTGGCTTTACAAGATTCAACCGGTGTAGTCCCGGCAGATGACGGGGTATATTGGTACGAACTTTCGTCTCAAGGAAAAAGCGCGTATCAGCAGGCAGTCGACAATGGCTTTCCCGGCAGCGAAGAAGAATGGCTTCAATCGTTGAAACAACCGGCGTTGGATGGCGCAGCGCGGGCAGATGCTGCGGTAGCTAATATGGATAAACGGTTCCCGGATGAAATATCGAAGATTCAGAGCTCTTTATATAACCAGTTAAGTTCGGATTTAAACGACAAGGTCGTCAAACCTCTTGTTATTTCCGGTACCGAACAATTGGCCGGTCAATATAAGATGAATGGAGAAGTAATAGATATCTATGAAAGATCAGTATCTTTATCCAACTTGCCAAAGGCTGCCGGAGAAACGAAAGATTATGTGATTGCGGATGAGCCTCTAGGGTTTGGGACGTATGTTAACGTAGAATCATTCGTTGCTTCAACCGGAAAAGGATTGAATAAGGAGTTTTTCAATTTCAATTATGACATTACACGGTTTTACATTAATTCTCAATTGCAGACGTGTGTTGTGCTGAAATGCAGGAATACGGTATCTGAAGAGGTAAACGGTCTGATGCACATTCAATATTGCAAATTCCGGGGTGATGTGGTTGAGTTTGATATTACGCTTCCAAGCTCGGTTAATAGGGAGGCTATTTCGTTGGAGATTCCACCTTTGAAGTATAATAAGAAGATGGTATTTAGCTATATCACGGACGATAGCTATGCTATATACCAGTATATATTTTCGCTGATTAATAAAAGATATATAGCTAAAAGATTTAAATTGCCTGATGATAGGATTCTTACATGGCATTTGGGTATGCAGGGTGACCCGCAGATAGAGCAGTATGTTTCTGACGCTTATTATCCGGAAAAGCCCGCACAATGTACTGATGGTGCCGGAATAAAGAAAAGATATGCAACTACTGTTGCTACTTGGCCGGATAAATTAAAAAACCAATACATAGGCCAGGATTTCGGTTATTTTCTACCGTGGATGTCAGAAAAGGAGTTTAAACTTTTTTTTGACTTCGGGTTCATGGTAGCCTATCACGATTTGATAGGCTATGATACTGCTACTACCGACACACAGGCAAAATTTGATAAATGTGTCGAGGACTCGGTCGCACTTTTCAAGGAGTACATAGGCATTACCCCCAAATTAATGGTGGAACCGAATGGCGACCACAAATATATAACTTTCAGCCGGGTTAATGACAACATTCAGGTCATTACTGCGCAGGGAGGAGACCCCAGTATTAAAAAAGTTTATCCATTCAGTCCCGATTTTACTTTAAGCAAAAATAATGTAACAATTCAGAGATTATTCGCTTACGGAGATGATATGGTATACGATAATGATAATCCTCAATATGCGCAGGATTTACTTGATATTCTATCCGGATTTAATGCAACAGAAAACAAGGAATCGATCTACTGGTTGATAGGTTCCACACACAGAGGATCGCACTGGGAATCGGTATTCATTAAGAATCTGCATCGATTGTATGGAGATATCGGCTTAGACAATCTATGGTTCCCTACTTTAGATGAATTCTTTGAATATTGGTATATGAGGGAAAACACGCTGTCTGTTAAGACTGTGACGGAAACGGGGGTACATTACAGGATGTATGTGCCGAAGGGCGCCAATTTCTTTTTCAGGGACTTGTCCGTACTCATATCAGGTGTTCCGTCACTGGAAGGGGTGTCTGTCACATCGGGGGACAATGTGTATGGAACATCATTCGCTATGAATGACGGCAGGCTGCTGGTTAACCTTGACTTCAACCCGTTGTTGTTGGAACGGGTGAACAAGTATGTGGAATCATTTGAGGCAGATTATAATGCGGAGTATGCGTATGATGACGCTTATTATTTTGTTCAGATGTTGAAACCGGGATTGAAGGAGCCGTATTTGGCAAGAATCAATAAATGGGTGTCACCGCCTGTACTTGAATCGTTTGTGATCAACTCCGGGCAGGAATTCACTCAAGACCGGAATGTTATACTAAACATTACCTACAGCGGTCAGGCTCCGTCCCATTATATGGTTTCAGAGGATATGTCGTTTACAGGAGCCTCATGGATTGAATATGTGGAAAAACCGACATTCAAGTTGTCTTCCGGATTCAATGCTAAAACCGTTTATGTGAAGCTAAAGAATGCGTATGGGGAAACCGGAGTATTATCAGCCGGTATAACTCTGCTTGAGCCGACATTGACTCTGAAAGGCATCACGATAGATAACGGAGCAGCTTCGGCGATACAGAGAAATGTAAATGTAACATTTGACTACCTCGGATATCCAACTCATTACATGGTTTCGGAAAATTCATCGTTTGCGGGAGCATCATGGGTGGAATTCACTGAAAATCCGATAGTGCAACTATCCGCATCTTATGGAAACAAAATACTGTATGCAAAATTGAAAAATGCCACTACTGAAACGGTATCCAGATCAGCCGCCATCGAGTTGATAGATGCTGTTACGGCACGGTTGGACAGTATTACTGTCAACAATGGGGATGCCAGCACAGATTCCGGTATTGTATCGGTTAAATTTGAGACGTTGAATACCATCACCAAATACAAGATCGGCCAACAGGCGGATTTGTCTGATTGTACAGACTGGATTGTGTGGGGCGGTTCGACAGTTCAATATGACTCAAAAATAGTGGATGGTAATTTGACAGTATATGCGCAGGTCGGAAATGAGACGACAGAATCTTCGATCAAGTCTGATTCTATACAGGTAGTGCAGCCCGTTGGCCTGACAAGCATAACACTGGCGGAAGGGAAAGATTCTTTTGCCGGCTATACCGTACCTGTTTCATTTGAAATCAGTCAGGGAACTCCAACGCATTACAGATTGGCGGAAACGTCAGCAGGCTTGGCGTCTGCTGCATGGGAAGCATGGAAAGATAATATTGTTTACGAATTTGCAACTTCTGGAGCTAAAACTTTGTATGGACAGTTGAAGAATGAAGTTTCTGAATCAAGCGTTGGCAGCGATTCCGTAACTCTTACAGAACCGCCTGTCATAATATTACTGGCAAACATACCATCGGCAGGGAATGTGGATGGCGTCGGCTTTGTCCAGCCTATAAACTCCGGTAATGCAGCTGTGGATCTAAAAGATATTCAGGGAAACAACGTTGGAACCTTGACAGGTAGATATATACCATATAACAAAGCTGATTATGCAGCTATGGGAGCAAAGTTGTCCAAGGATGTCCTAGGCGGAACAGGCGCTCCTGTTTATTGGCAAGGGGTGACATTAGGAGCGGAAGTACAATATCCCAACTCAATGATTTGGGATGGCTCTACCAAAAATATCGTTGTTCCCACACGTGGTAATTTCACTTCTTACACGGCTGAAATTCAAAGTGTCGTAATATTAAAGGGGTTAACTCCGGGTAACTATAAGGTCAGACTTTTATTATCAGACAAAAATTCTGTACCCAATACCCAACCTTGGAATTTATACGTTCAAAATGCTGTGCAACAAGTATTAGCATCCGACTTGTCTACTAAAGTAATCAACAATAATTCTGATTGGTATACATTCGACGATGTAGCAGTGGATTCAGATGGTTATCTGTTAGTTGCCCAAGGTTATAATAACGATCCTTCAGCAGAACCCGGTTACTCCAGAATATCCCCAATCTGTATAGTCGAAGTTACAAAACTATCTTAATATTATAATATGGCAGGATTATCCAGTTCGGCAATTGTCGGATTTATCTCATCCGGAATAAAGATGGGTGAGAAAATCGTAGAATTCTTTTTATCCGGTTTTTCGGGTTATGGTTGGAAAATTTGGGAATATGTCAAGGGCAAGTGGATGCTTGAAATTGACGCTATCCGTGTACGTGGACAGTTCACCGTATTCGAGCTTCTGGTGTCTAAGATCAGGGCGATAATCGGTGCGCAGACTATTACACAGGGATGTGGCAAGATTAAGACAGTCCAGATGTCGGAAGACGGGACTGCCTACCTTGTCACACTCGAAGAACAGGACATGAGTTTCATGGAGCATGACTTCATCCGGTGCCAGGAGTTTACAGGCAACCAGCGATTGTATCACGTGGAGATAGAATCAATCGTTGACGGAGTAATCCGCATTCCGGTATCGGAGTTTGAATCGGAAGTGAACGAGGACGGGGTTACCTTTGTTACGAATCCCCCCATAGTGGGTGACGACATAGTGCAATTTGGTAACAGTTCATACGAAACACAGTACGCAGGAAGGCATTCCGCTATCTATATGCACGCTGATGAAAATGCACAGCCTGCCATTGACGTGCTGGCCGGTATTTATTCAAAGGACTGGAGCAACTGCCTGAAGGTTCGTGTGGGCGGTGATATACCGGGAACGAATGGATTGAAAGGATTCTATTGCGTCAACGGTATGCTGAAAGGTGTAGACGATGACGGGACAATCCTGTACCAGTTCAATCCCGACAGTTCCGGATTCATTGCAAAAGGCAATATCAGATGGGACAAGGAAGGCAACGGTGACATATTCAACAGGGCTATATATTGGGACACTGACGGTTTCCATTTCGGAAGTGGCGTGAAACTTACTTGGGATAACTTGGATAGTGAAGTAAAAAAGAACCTGAAAGGCGAACCTGGGAAAGACGGTAGCAGTCTTGTATATAAAGGCGAGTTCACTTCTCATCCCTCCAATCCTCAGAACGGCTGGTATTACCGCAATACATCCGACAAGAAGAACTATGTCTATCAAGATAATGCTTGGTATGTAATGACCGTTGACGGTGAGGATGGCCTGGCCGGAATTAACGGTAAGGACGGAAAGGATGGTCTGGACATTGTATGGAAAGGTGACTTGTCTACCGCTCCAGCTGACCCTGTTAAAAACTGGGTGTATCGTGACACTGACAACGGGCGTGTCTACATCTATAACGGCACAGCTTGGGAATTAATGGTGGCAGATGGTAATGACGGCACGGACGGTACAAACGGTAAGGATGGTATGAGAGTTTACATAACCTATCATGACAGCGAAACCAAACCTGCCGTTCCTACAGGGAATGGTACAACCGAAGGGTGGCATACAAATTCAACGGCATCCGTCGTTTGGATTTCACAGAAGGTGGCAGAAAGTGCAGATTCAGGTGAATGGGGCACTCCTATCAGATTCAGAGGAAAAGACGGTCAAGATGCGAACCTTCTTCCGTGGATTGAGGAATGGAACAATAATAAGACGGAAATAGGAGGTGAGTATATGGTGTCTCCCAAGATGTTTTCCGGCACAAAAGACAGTAACGGGAAGCTGACAGGCGTCGCTATGGGACGTGATTGTCTCACCGGAGCTGACGGGACGAAGCGTACCGGGATATTCGCATTGGTTGATGATGAAGTAGTGTTCGAGCTTGATCCAGTCAATAAAAAGTACAAATTCAAAGGAGAGGTGTTCGCGAATAAGGGAACTTTTACTGGAACGGTAAATGCAAATGACGGCGTTATTGGTGGTTTTGAAATTGAAGGATCCGGGCTTAAAAACATTAGCGGACGAGATGCCATAATTTCCGTCCAAACGGATTTTGGTGATCATCAAAGGCAAGCGGCACTTGGAAACACATTGTCCGCCATGGTCGGATTCGACGTGTCTGCTTATATGTCCGCTACAGGAAATTGGAACTCTTTCAACAGGGCACTCATGCTTCGCGCCAGTGGTAGTACGATGAGAAAGGATATGATGTTTGGGGGGTATTGTAATTTATGCATTGACGCTATTGGTGGCGTTGACTGGAAAATGGACAAGAACGACCATTGGAGTATGCCCGGAGTCCTTGGTTTTGTTGCTGTTGAAAGAGATTTAAATTCTGTCCAAAGGTGGGGTGACGGAATGATAATATCACGCATACAACGCACAAGTACCGGACAATATACCTTATATCACTCACAAGGGCATACTGATTATATTGTAATTGTACAAACGACTCCCTGGGCAGTCGATGGCGATCGTTGGACTATAGGTATAGAGTGTGGACGGTACAATGATCATTTTAATATACAGACACTTGATGCCAATAAGGGGCTTATGAATATAGATTTTCGAGTTGTTGTAATAGGACGCCCCGCCGATTAATACTTTTCTGCAATTGGTTATCAGTTACCTATAAAAGAAGATGAACTTTCCCAAAGTACGAAGAAAATGGAGTAAAAAGAAAGCCGTCCTGTTCATCACGAAGTTACTATTAAATAAAAATTGAAAATACACATTTCGTTTTATGTTAACGAGATTGAAAACTATTCAAATCGATTTGTGATAACTTCGCAAATCGTTTTGCCGTTTATAATAAGCTCTCCGTTTCGTAGATATATTCAGCTAAGTCTTTTAGTTTTTTAGAGCATCTGACGTGTACTTCCCCTCTTTCGAATTTGTGCAAATAAACAGTGAGAAGTTCCGTTTCATCTCCGGTTAATCCTGTCCTGTTTTCGAGTTCCTCCCAACTGATGATTTCCCCTTTCACATGTCTTCTAGTGTTCTTTTTCCGTTTTTGGACCTTCTTTTTTACTTGTACTTTTTTCTCTTGTTGATTTGTTTTTTTCTTTGCCATAGTTTGCTAATTTTTGCAATGGTTAAATAATTTAAATAATAAATTATACTTTGGCAAGCGTGCAACGAACCTGCAAAAAGATTTGTTTTTTTGCTGCATGCCAAATGGTATATATTATAAAATAACTAGTGATGCAAATGATGAGTAAAAATGGATTTAGCCGGTGTGGAGAGATCTACATCGGTCGTTTGCGAAAGGAAGGGCGTTATTCTACGGCGCATGTCTACAAAAATGCCCTCCTTTCTTTCAGCCTGTTCTGCGGCACGTTCAATGTGTCGTTCAGGCAAGTAACCCGGGAACGTTTACGACGTTACGGACAGTATCTTTATGAATGTGGGTTGAAGCCCAACACCGTTTCCACGTATATGCGTATGCTTCGCAGTATCTACAATCGGGGAGTGGAAGCGGGTAGTGCTCCTTACGTCCCCCGCCTGTTTCACGATGTCTATACGGGTGTGGATGTCCGTCAGAAGAAGGCCCTTCCTGTTGCCGAGTTGCGAAAGCTGCTTTATGAAGATCCCCAATCGGAACGTTTACGCCATACACAGGCTATTGCCGCTCTGATGTTCCAGTTTTGCGGAATGTCGTTTGCCGACTTGGCTCATTTGGAAAAGTCAGCTTTGGACCGGAACGTGTTGCGGTACAACCGTGTCAAGACGAAAACTCCGATCAGTGTGGAAGTGCTGGATACCGCGAAGGAGATGATTCACCGGCTTCGCAACAGTCAGCCTTCCCGCCCTGATTGTCCGGACTATCTGTTTGATATCCTGTCCGGTGATAAGAAACGTAAGGATGAAGGAGCTTACCGTGAATACCAGAGTGCTCTTCGTCGATTTAATAATTGTTTGAAGGATCTGGCTCGGGCTCTCCGTTTGAATTCTCCTGTCACTTCCTACACGCTCCGTCATTCTTGGGCAACGACAGCCAAATATCGCGGAGTGCCGATTGAAATGATTAGTGAATCATTGGGACACAAATCTATAAAAACCACACAAATCTACCTGAAAGGCTTCGAGCTTAAAGAACGTACAGAGGTAAATAAAGGGAATTTATCTTACATAAAGAATTGTTATGTAGGTAAATAAAAAGATGTAATGAGTTAATAATCAGAATTAAAGTGTATCTGTTACTTCTTAGGTAACAGAATTAAATTTGACGCAAAGATAGACATATTTTAAGATAGTAAACAAATATTTTCCCATTTTTTTTCGTTTTATCTGAAACATAGGGCAAAAAAGTATTTGAACATGAAATCTCTTTTTTCATGCTCAATGATTTTTTATTGCCCGAAATCAAGAAATCTTCTCGTTGAATATCAGGCCCCCTTCTTTTACACCCTGTATATCAGTGTAATTTCCCTTTTTCATTGTTGTGTGTGTCTTGTGTATATACTGCCTGTTACCTAAGAAGTAACAGATATACATGGGGTAAAAAAATATGATTTTAACGAAACAAAAATCAGCAAATGCTGGGCCTAGTAATGGGACAGGGGAAGGCGTAGCATACTCAAAACGTTGGTATGTCGCTTTGGTTCGCATGCATCACGAGAAGAAAGTAGCCGAGCGTTTAAATAAAATGGGGATTGAGAATTTCGTTCCGGTTCAGCAGGAACTTCATCAATGGAGTGACCGACGCAAGATGGTCGAGTCTGTATTGCTTCCAATGATGGTATTCGTACACGTTGATGCAAAAGAACGTAAAGAAGTTCTTTCCTTTTCTACAGTAAGTCGGTATATGGTAATGCGAGGTGAGAGCAGTCCGACTATCATTCCTGATGAGCAGATGGCTCGTTTCCGATTTATGCTTGATTATTCAAAAGATGTCATTTCCATGAACAGTGCTCCCTTGGCGCGTGGTGAAAAAGTTCGCGTCATTAAAGGTCCTTTAACCGGACTTGTGGGTGAACTTGTTACAGTAGACGGCAAAAGCAAGATAGCTGTTAGGCTTAATATGTTAGGATGTGCTTGTGCTGATATGCCGGTAGGGTATGTAGAACCGGTTAGATTTTGAATATGTACTTGTATTTCTGATACATTATTTTATTCATTTATACTACAATGGAAAAAACATTGAAGGGCATAGTACAATATGCTCGTAAAAACTATTTCAGCTATTGGGCTATTCTTGGGATTGACACAGCACTGTCTGTTTTATGTTCATTACTCGCCTATGCTGTAATTCACTACATGGCATACGTCCCGATGAGTGACTGGATACTTTGCAAATTTATTTGCGTGTCTTTGGTGTCAAGTGTTGCAGGAGCCTTATTATTCCATACTTATCGAAATACGATCCGTTTCTCTCAAGCACGAGAGTTATGGCGTATTATGTGTGCCGTATTATTCAAGATAGCCTGTTTGTCGGTTATTGCGTATTGGGTAATCTATGAGACTGAATTACCGGATAATTATAGGATATCTTATCTTTTGTTTGATGGTTTATTAACTCTGGTAACATTAACTGTTTTTCGTGTATCTCTTATAATCATATATGATTTTTTATTGGATTGGGTAAATAAAAAGAATACTCGTATTCTTATTTATGGGATTGATGAAAAAAGTGTAGCCTTAAAACTTCGTCTTCGTGATAGTGCGCATTATAAGGTTGTAGGTTTTTATATTTATGGTAAAAATAATCGTAGACGTCGATTGGCAGATCTTCCTATTTATTATTTTGAAACAGAAGAAGACTTTAATTATGTCATAAAAAAACATGGTATTCATGGCATTTTATTTGCTCGTTATGAAGATACCCGCTTGGAGGAGAATCGCCTTTTAGAGTATTGTAAAAGTAATGCTGTCAAGACTTTTATTGCTCCTACTATCAGTGAAGCGGATTCTGACGGGAACTTTCATCAGTGGATACGTCCTATTAAAATTGAAGATTTATTGGGACGTGCCGAAATCAATATAAACCTTAGTCAGGTCGCAGAAGAATTCAGAGGAAAAGTTGTATTAGTGACCGGTGCTGCAGGTAGTATCGGTAGCGAGCTTTGCCGTCAATTGGTGCAAATGGGTATTCAAAAACTCATCATGTTTGACTCTGCAGAGACTCCTTTGCATAATGTCCGTTTGGAATTTGAGAAAAATTATCCTGCTATCGATTTTGTTCCGGTGATTGGTGATGTACGTGTGAAAGAACGTGTGCGTATGGTATTCGAACTTTATCATCCTCAAATTGTCTTCCACGCCGCTGCTTATAAACATGTTCCTTTAATGGAAGAAAATCCTTGCGAAGCTGTACTTGTCAATGTCACGGGTTCGCGTCAGGTCGCCGATATGGCGGTGGAGTATGGTGCAGAAAAAATGATAATGGTTTCTACCGACAAAGCTGTGAACCCGACTAATGTGATGGGATGTTCCAAACGTTTGGCGGAAATCTATGTACAGAGCTTGGGGTGTGCTATCCGTGAGGGAAAGATAAAAGGACATACTAAATTTATTACTACACGTTTTGGAAACGTATTAGGCAGTAACGGTTCTGTAATCCCGCGCTTCAAGGAACAGATTGAGAACGGTGGTCCTGTCACAGTGACTCACCCTGATATTATTCGTTTTTTTATGACGATTCCCGAAGCTTGTCGTTTGGTTATGGAGGCTGTTACAATGGGAGAGGGTAATGAAATCTTTGTCTTTGAAATGGGCAAGGCCGTTAAGATTGTCGACTTGGCTACCCGTATGATTGAATTGGCGGGTTATCGCCCGGATGAAGATATAAAGATTGAATTTACTGGCTTGCGACCGGGTGAGAAACTCTATGAAGAAGTGCTGAGTGATAAAGAAAATACGATTCCTACCGAGAATAAAAAAATTATGATAGCTAAAGTACGTCGGTATGAATATGCTGATATTCTTGATATATATGCGGAGTTTGAGAAGTTGTCCCGTGCTGTGCGGATTATGGACACGGTCAGATTGATGAAAAAAGTTGTTCCGGAGTTCAAATCGAAGAATTCGAAATTTGAGGTACTGGATAAAGAATAATAAACTTGAGAAATTTATGTATAATTTGTTTTGTATTTGTGCAAGTAGAGTAAGTAGAAAGGGGAGGGGAGTATTTCCCTGTTTAGTTGCGATATTGCTGTTCGCTTCCTGCCAGTCGTATAAGAAAGTTCCTTATTTACAAGATGCAAAAGTTGTAGAACAGACTGCTCAACAGGAAAATCTATATGATGCAAAGATAATGCCTAAAGATCTGCTTACTATTGTAGTGTCATGTACCAGCCCGGAATTGGCTGTTCCGTTTAACCTTACGGTAGCTACTCAAAATAATGTAGCTATAACCAGTACAACCTCCCAACCGATATTGCAGCAATATCTCGTAGATAACGAGGGAAAAATAAATTTTCCGGTACTAGGTGAGTTGAGGGTAGGTGGCTTGACCAAGAAAGAGGCGGAGCAACTGATTGTGGAGAAACTGAAACCTTATATCAAAGAAACGCCGATAGTCACTGTCCGTATGGTAAACTATAAAATCTCCGTATTGGGTGAGGTTGCCCGTCCGGGAACTTTTACTATCAGTAACGAGAAAGTGAATTTGTTGGAAGCGCTTGCTATGGCGGGTGACATGACGGTTTGGGGAGTTCGCGACAATGTAAAGCTGATTCGTGAAAGTGCTGATGGTAAACAGGAAATTATAACACTGGATTTGAACAGTGCGGAGACCATTCTTTCTCCCTATTATTGGTTGCAGCAGAACGATATCGTTTATGTGACTCCGAACAAGGCAAAAGCACGCAACTCGGATATTGGTAACAGTACAAGCCTCTGGTTCTCCGCTACCTCTATTTTAGTGTCATTGGCAAGTTTATTAGTAACAATTTTCAGATAATAGCATTGTATGATTGATGAAAGAAAAGATAAATTAGGGGAACAGTCTGAAGAACAGGTTAATATTCAGGAACTTCTTTTCCGTTATCTGATTCACTGGCCTTGGTTTGTAATATCGATAATTATTTGTATTGCTTGTGCATGGGGATACCTACGTCTGACAACACCTATATATAATATTTCTGCCACTGTCCTTATTAAGGACGAAAAGAAAGGTGGTGGTGCAAGTATGTCTTCCGATTTAGAAAAGATGGGATTGGAGGGTTTCGTCTCTTCATCTAGCAATGTAGATAATGAAATCGAAGTACTTCGTTCAAAGTCTTTGGCCAGAGAGGTGGTAAACAATCTGGGACTGTTCGTGACTTATATGGATGAAGACGAATTTCCAAGCAAAGAGCTTTATCATACATCTCCTGTTTTAGTGAGTCTGACTCATCAGGAAGCGGATAAACTTCCGGGTAGAATGGAAATAAATATGATTCTTCAACCAACGGGTGCGTTGGGGGTACAAATTACAGTAGGCGAAAAAGAGTACCGGAAACAGTTTGATAAATTGCCTGCTGTATTTCCGACAGATGAGGGTACGGTTGCTTTTTTCGCAAATAACGATACCTTGTCAGCAGTTTGTCCGGAAAATATAACCAAAGAACGTCATATCACAGCTTTTATTAACAGACCTTTTTCTGTGTTGAAAGAATATGTTAACTCTTTGTCAATAGCCCCCACTTCAAAGACTACTTCTGTAGTTGTTATTTCATTGGAAAATACAAATACTCGACGTGGTAGAGATTATATCAATAAACTGCTTGAAATGTATAATATCAATGCCAATAATGACAAGAATGAGGTGGCTCAGAAAACTGCTGAATTTATTGACGAACGTATTGGTATTATTTCTAAAGAATTAGGCAGTACAGAACAGGATTTGGAGAACTTCAAACGTAGTGCGGGGATTACTGATTTGAGCAGTGAAGCACAGATAGCCTTGACAGGCAATGCAGAATATGAAAAGAAACGCGTGGAAAATCAGACTCAGATAAATCTGGTGATGGACTTGCAACGCTATATGAAAGGTAATGAATATGAAGTATTACCGAGTAATATCGGCTTACAGGATGCAGCATCAGCCGGTGCGATAGACCGTTATAATCAAATGCTGGTTGAAAGGAAACGTCTGTTGCGTACTTCGACGGAGAATAATCCGACCATAATCAATCTGGATACCAGTATTCGTGCAATGAGAACCAATGTGCAAGCTACCTTAGATGCTACATTGAAAGGATTGCAGATTACCAAAGAAGATCTGGCTCGTGAAGCAAGCCGTTATTCCCGCCGTATCAATGATGCGCCCACTCAGGAACGCCAATTTGTGAGCATTGCCCGCCAGCAAGAGATTAAATCGGGTTTGTATCTGATGTTGCTTCAAAAACGTGAGGAGAATGCCATCACTTTGGCGGCTACTGCCAATAACGCGAAGATTATTGATGAAGCGTTAGCAGATGACAATCCGATTTCTCCCAAGAAGACGATAGTTTATTTGGCTGCTTTAGTCTTAGGTGTGGGACTTCCGGTAGGAGTTATTTATCTGATAGGTTTGACAAAATTCAAGATTGAAGGTCGTGCTGACGTTGAGAAATTGACTTCACTTCCTGTTGTTGGTGATATTCCGTTAGCAGATGAAAAGACTGGTTCTATAGCGGTATTTGAGAATCAGAATAATCTGATGAGTGAGACTTTCCGGAATGTCCGTACTAATCTCCAGTTTATGCTTGAGAATGGTAAGAATGTAATTCTGGTAACTTCTACTATCAGTGGTGAAGGTAAGTCTTTCATATCTGCTAATTTAGCAATTAGTCTTTCTTTATTAGGGAAGAAAGTGGTGATAGTAGGACTGGATATTCGTAAACCGGGGTTGAATAAAGTCTTCAATATACCTAAAAAGGAACATGGTATTACTCAATATCTGACAAACACAACTGCGAATTTAATGGATTTTGTGCAGCCTTCTGATATAAACAAGAATCTGTTTATTCTTCCCGGTGGTACAGTTCCACCTAATCCGACAGAATTATTGGCTCGTGGAGGGTTAGAGAAAGCCATTGAAACATTGAAGGCGAATTTTGATTATGTGATATTGGATACAGCGCCGGTGGGTATGGTAACCGATACTTTACTTATAGGACGTGTCGCAGATTTATCCGTATATGTATGTCGTGCTGATTATACCCATAAGGCAGAGTTTACTTTGATTAATGAATTGGCTGAAAATAACAAATTGCCTAATCTCTGTATTGCTGTCAATGGTTTGGATCTGAACAGTAGGAAGTATGGTTATTACTATGGCTATGGAAAATATGGCAAGTATTATGGTTATGGAAAACGTTACGGTTATGGTTACGGATATGGAGAGAAGCATGGAGGTGAAAAATAATTAAATCTTGTTACCACTTTGGATGGCAAATCAGCATACGCTGATGCTGACTTTGTAGTGATTGCAGCTCCTACAAATTATGCCCCAGTAAAGAACTACTTCGACACGAGTCATGTGGAGAAAGTTATCGACCTTGTACTTGAGGTGAATCCCGATGCGGTGATGGTGATCAAGAGTACTATCCCTGTTGGTTTGTGCGGTCACTTTATGTGAAGTACGTTCAGAAGGGTGCAGAGAAACTGAATTTGCTGTTTTCACCAGAATTCCTTCGTGAGAGTAAGGCATTGTATGATAACTTGTATCCTAGTCGTATTATCGTTGGTTTTCCAAAATTGATGAGGGGTCAGTCAGCAGAAAATGTTGCGATCCAAAAGCTTACTAATATTGATGCTATGGAAGAGGCAGCTCATACATTTGCGAAGTTGCTTCATGAGGGCGCTATCAAAGAAGATATTGATACTTTGTATATGGGGGCAAAGGAAGCGGAGGCTGTAAAGCTCTTTGCAAATACTTATCTTGCTCTTCGTGTATCTTACTTTAATGAGCTGGATACTTATGCTGAGGTTAAGGGATTGGACAGTAAGGCAATCATTGATGGTATAGGACTTGATCCACGCATTGGTACACACTATAATAACCCTTCCTTTGGTTATGGAGGATATTGCCTGCCTAAAGATACCAAGCAGCTTTTAGCAAACTATGCAGATGTTCCTCAGAACATGATGTCTGCTATTGTTGAATCAAATAAAACTCGCAAAGACTTCATCGCTGATGAGGTATTGCGTAAGGCAGGTTGGTATGATTATAGTACCGATAATCAGTATGATGGCAGTAAGGAGCCTGTAACTGTAGGTGTATTCCGCTTGACCATGAAAAGTAATTCGGACAATTTCCGCCAGAGTGCCATTCAAGGTATCATGAAGTGTGTGAAGGCCAAAGGTGCTAATGTGATCATTTATGAACCTACACTTCAAGATGGTGATTTGTTCTTTGGCAGTAAGATTGTTAATAACCTCGATGAATTTAAGAAATTGAGTAATGCTATTATTACAAATCGCTATGATAATGTTCTTGATGATGTTGAGGAAAAAGTATATACTCGTGATCTCTTTAGACGCGATTAGATTAGATATTTCTGACAGCATAAGTGGAGCGCTTGCTTGACGTTCAATAAGTCCTGCCAGAACATGAGATTCAATAGTTAAATACATTATAAATTATGAGTATTTTCAAAGACAAGACCCTGATGATTACAGGTGGTACCGGTTCATTCGGTAATGCAGTATTAAATCGTTTTCTTCGCACTGATATTGGCGAAATCCGAATCTTTTCACGTGATGAGAAGAAGCAGGATGATATGCGTCATGAGTATCAAGTAAAGTATCCCGATGTAGCACATAAAATTAAATTTTTTATTGGTGATATACGTAACCTGCAGTCTTGTCGCAATGCAATGCCTGGAGTTGACTATATTTTCCATGCTGCTGCATTGAAGCAAGTTCCTTCATGTGAGTTCTTCCCTATGGAGGCTGTTAAGACTAATGTGATTGGTACTGACAACGTTCTTACAGCTGCTATCGAGGCCAAGGTTGGTGCCGTTATCTGTCTTTCTACAGATAAGGCAGCTTACCCTATCAATGCAATGGGAATTACTAAGGCCATTGAGGAAAAGATTGCCGTAGCTAAGTCTCGTTACTCTGGTGATACAAAGATTTGTTGTACACGTTATGGTAACGTAATGTGTTCTCGTGGTTCTGTAATTCCTTTGTGGATTGATCAGATTCGTAACGGACACTCTGTTACTCTGACAGAACCTAATATGACTCGTTTTATTATGAGTTTGGAAGAGGCAGTTGACCTTGTACTCTTCGCTTTTGAAAACGGTCAGAATGGAGATATTCTAGTTCAAAAGGCACCAGCTTGTACTATTCAAACTCAAGCAGAAGCAGTATGCGAACTATTTGGAGGTAAGAAAGAAGATATCCGTGTGATTGGTATCCGTCATGGAGAGAAAATATATGAAACATTGCTTACAAATGAAGAATGTGCTAAGGCTGAGGATATGGGGGACTTCTACCGAGTACCCGCAGATAATAGGACACTTAACTATGATAAGTATTTTTCAGAAGGAGACGAGAATAGAGTAACATTGACGGAGTTCAATTCTGAGAATACAAAGCGACTTAACTTGGAAGAAACAAAGGCTAAAATTGCTTCTTTGGAATATATCCAGAATGAGCTCAAGGGACTTGACAATATCGCAAAGTAATCACTTAGCCAATTTAACTTTATAAAATGGATATCAAACATTTTCAAGATAATGGTAAGCTTAGGTTGTTGATTATCGTCGGCACACGACCTGAAATTATTCGTCTTGCTGCAGTCATTAATAAGTGCAGAAAATATTTTGACGTACTTTTGGCACATACTGGCCAGAATTATGATTATAATCTCAATGGGGTATTCTTTAAGGACCTAAAACTTGCTGATCCAGAGATTTATATGGAAGCTGTGGGTGAAGATCTTGGGGCAACCATGGGTAATATCATCGATAAGAGCTTCAAGGTAATGGTTGAAACCAAGCCTGATGCAATCCTTGTCTTGGGTGATACAAATAGCTGCTTAAGCGTAATTGGTGCAAAGCGCCTTCACATTCCTATTTTTCATATGGAGGCCGGAAATCGCTGTAAGGATGAATGTTTACCGGAAGAAACAAATCGTAGAATCGTGGATATTATCTCTGATGTAAATATGGCTTATAGCGAGCATGCTCGTAGATATTTGGATGATACAGGTCTTCCAAAGGAGCGTACATACGTTACTGGTTCTCCAATGGCTGAGGTGTTGCATCAGAACTTGGCTGATATAGAGGCTAGTGATGTGCACCAGCGACTTGGTCTGATTAAGGGTAGGTACATCCTTCTATCTGCTCATCGTGAGGAAAATATTGATACAGAAAAGAACTTTACTTCTCTCTTTTCTGCTATCAATAAAATGGCAGAGAAATATGATATGCCGATTCTTTACAGTTGCCACCCACGTTCACGTAAGCGATTAGAGAATACTGGCTTTAAATTGGATGAACGTGTAATTATGCATGAGCCTCTCGGCTTTCACGATTACAATTGCCTCCAAATGAATGCTTTTGCAGTTGTGTCAGATTCAGGTACATTACCTGAAGAATCTTCATTTTTCACAAGCGTAGGACATCCTTTCCCTGCTATTTGCATACGAACCTCAACAGAACGTCCTGAATCATTGGATAAGGCGGGCTTCATCCTCTCCGGTATCGATGAGAATGGTTTGCTACAGGCAGTTGCTACAGCAGTAGAACTCGTTAAGGATGGAGACTATGGTACGCCTGTACCAGTATATACAGATGAAAATGTAAGCACAAAAGTTGTGAAGATTATTCAGTCATACGTTGGTGTTGTCAACAAGATGGTATGGCGCAAAGATATTTAAAAAATATGGATTAGCAGGTACACAGATGGAACTTTTGTTCGTGGCTCAATACCACTACCTGCTGCAAAATAAAACTGAAAATAATGAGAATTCTAGTAACTGGTGCAAAGGGTTTTGTTGGAAAGAATCTTTGCTCTCAATTAAAAAATATAAAAGAAGGTAAGGCTCGTTTTTATGGCGATCTTATAATTGATGCAGTTTATGAATACGATCTTGATTCAACTCTGGGGGAGTTGGATCAATGGTGTGCCGATTGTGACTTTGTATTTAATCTTGCAGGTGTAAATCGTCCAAAAGATCCAGAGGAGTTTATGAAAGGGAACTTTGGCTTTGCAACCATATTGCTAAACACGCTTAAAGCTCATAAAAACAATTGTCCTGTGATGATCAGTAGTTCTATTCAGGCAACTCTTGCTGGGCGTTTCGGTAATAGTGAATATGGCCGCAGCAAGAAGGCTGGTGAGGAACTGATGTTTGAATATGAGAAAGAGACAGGTTCTCCAGTACTCGTTTATCGTTTCCCTAATCTTTTCGGTAAATGGTGCCGTCCAAATTACAACTCTGCAGTAGCTACATTCTGTAACAATATAGCCAATGATTTGCCAATTCAGGTAAATGATCCTAATGTAGATATGGAGCTCCTTTATGTAGATGATCTAGTAGATGAGATGATTGCTGCGCTCAAAGGAGAAAGTCATCGTTGCGAGTTTGACGGTGTGGAAACTGTTCAAACTGCTGATGGTCGTTATTGCTATGTACCAACTACTCATAATGTTAAATTGGGCGATATCGTGGATTTACTCCATTCTTTTGCGGAGATGCCTAAGACATTGATGATTCCAGAGATTCCTACCAACTCATTTGCAAAGAAACTCTATAGTACTTATCTCAGTTATTTACCTAAGGAGAAGGCTATCTTTGATTTGAAAATGAATAAGGATGATCGTGGTTCTTTTACAGAACTCATTCACACATTAAATTGTGGTCAGGTTAGTATTAACATCTCTAAACCAGGTATAACTAAAGGTCAGCATTGGCATCATACAAAGTGGGAGCAATTTATAGTAGTAAGTGGTCATGGATTGATTCAGCTTCGCAATGAGAACGTTGTTGATGGAGAAATTATTAATTATGAGGTTAGTGGAGATAACATTCAAAGCGTTATTATGTTGCCTGGTTACACTCATAATATTATTAATCTCTCAGAGTCAGAGAATTTGGTTACTGTGATGTATTGTAACGAGATCTTCGATTCAAATCGTCCTGATACATTCTTTGATCCCGTATTAAAGTTGAATTAATTATTAATATTAGAATTTTGATGTTTCATACTTTACTTCTTATTTAACAGTCTCAATTTTACTGTTATAAAGCTTTTGATACTTTTAGAATCAGTAATTTTAGTAGAATCATTCGATACGAATTATGATTAATATTTCAAAAAAGAAAGACTGTTGTGGCTGTAATGCTTGTGGGGATGTTTGTCCTAAGCATTCAATCACTTTTAAAATTGATAAAGAAGGATTTTGGTACCCAGAAGTAGAAATGGATACTTGTATCGATTGTCATCTATGTGAGAAGGTGTGTCCGTTATTGAATAAAGAAGAATACAAAAATATTGATGGCTATGTGAAGCCTAAAACGTATGCTCTTGTACACAAAAATATCGAAGTTCGTTTTGATAGTACATCTGGTGGAGCCTTTACAGCTTTAGCTGAAGAAGTATATAAGCAAGGAGGCTTTGTCGGTGGTGCTATTTATAATGAAGATTGGTCTGTTTCTCAATTTCTTTCTTCCTCAAAAAATGATCTTCCCAAATTGCGTTCAAGCAAATATTTGCAAAGTCATTTTGATGGTTTCTATAAATCGGTAAAAGAAGCATTAAAAACAGAAAAACCTGTTTTAGTTTGCGGATCACCTTGTCAAATGGCAGCCATGTTTAGGTATCTAAAGAAACCATATGAAAACCTTATCATAGTTGATTATATCTGTCGTGGCATAGCTTCACCTATGTATTTTAGAAAATGGATAAACTATTTAGAAAATAAACATAATTCTAAAGTTATCTTTTACAAGGCAAAGAGTAAGGAACTTGGTTGGCGTAAATTATCAACTCGAATTGAATATGCAAATGGAGAAGCTGATGTTATTGCTGGTCATGACAATCCATGGCTTATGATGCAATATAAAGTTCCTGAGATTTGTAGACCTAGCTGTTTTGAGTGTTCTTTTAAAGGTTTTCCAAGGACTTCAGATATTACAATGGGGGATTTATGGGCAAAAAAAGGTTCTATACCGCAAAATTTGGATGGAGATTTGGGCACATCGATTGTTTTTGCAAATAATGCAAAAGGAGAAGCTTTTTTGTCTCGTTGTTTTAAGAAAGTGGAATATAAAGAATTCCCTTTTGAAACAGCTGTAAAAGGTAATTTTCATTTAGAAAATGCAGTAAGGCATTCATCTTACGATAGAGAAACTTTTTTTCAAGACTTAAATGAGTCTTTTGAAGAATGTATAGATAAGTATATTCCGGAGTTTAATCATCAACAATATTCTGTAAAAAGTAAAACTAAGAATTTCTTGAAGTTTGTTTGGAAAATATCATCTGCATCTGGTTGGAGTATTTCTACTTGGAGAAAAAATTTATGGTACAATATATTTTCGAGTAAAGTTAAAACTTCTATATTTAAAGGGCATTATTTTATAATTGAAAAAAACTGTACGATTCAAATTAATTCAAAAGGTCGGTTAATTTTAGATTCCGCTTTATATTTTGGAACAAAAAAAGTTAAAGGCTCAATATTAGATAGTAGACTCCTAATCGAGAGCGGAGGTATTATGCGTATTTATGGAGGTGATTACTCAATCTCTTACGGAGCTGATATAGAAGTTTTTAGAAACGCATTATTAGAAATTGGAGGTGGAGTTGGTGCAAATATAGGTCTTACAATAGTATGTGGTGACAAAATCAAAATTGGTAAAAATTCTGGTTGTGGCCGTAATGTTACTATACGTGATAATAATGGAGGTCATGCCATATCTATCAGAGGTTATAAAAATTCTCTACCAATCACTATAAACGAACATGTATGGTTGACAGAAAATTGTACAGTAATGCCAGGCTCAATTATTGAAACTGGAGCGATTATAGGCGCTCGTTCTGTTGTTTCAGGACATATACCTGGGAGCTGTATAGTTAGCGGAGATCCCGCAAAAGTTGTAGAAAAAAATATTTATTGGAAATTATAAATTTATTATAATATGGAACTAAGTGAATTTATTAGCAAGTTTGCTGATCAGTTTGTGGATGAGGATGCATCTGCTTTTACAGCCGATACAGATTTTCATGAGTTAGATAGTTGGTCTTCATTGACAAGTCTTAGTGTTGTAGCTATGATTATTCAGGAATACGGAGTTGAACTTGACAGTTTAGATGTTCGTAATGCTGATACAATTGAAGAATTATTTGAAATTGTTAAGTCTCGAATTAAATGAAAACCACTATTTCTAACGTCGAAATCAAAAGTTTAGCAACTTGGTTGCCATCTAACAAGATTGACTTGATGTCATTTTGTGATAGATTTCCTGAAAAGAATGTAAGGGATGTAATAAAGGCTTCAGGAGCAGAAACAGTATATAGAACTTCTGAAGGCCAAAAAGCTTCAGATGTATGTTTTAATGCCGCTGAATTTCTCTTAGATAAAGAAAACATAGATAGGTCAACTATTGATGGCCTCGTATTCGTTTCATCGACTCGTGATTGGATTATTCCAGATACTGCTGTATCTTTGCAGCATCGTTTGGGGTTATCTACGGATACTGTTTGTCAAGATATAAATTATGGCTGTGCAGGATACGTATATGGTATTTTGCAGGCTTCAGCATGGATTAATTGTGGTCTCTGCAAAAATGTTTTGGTTTTAGCTAGTGAGGTTCTTTCTCCATATTTAAATCCTGAAAATGTAGGTAGTATTGAAACTGGCGAAGCAGGAACTGCAACCATTATCTCTAAAGGAATTTCACATTTTAGTTTTGAGATTTCATCTAATGGAGCTAAGTCTGGGGTAATTCAACTTCCTTATGATGGTTATCTTCAACAAGATGGTATGACTGTATTTACTTATGGTATCGTAAATGCTAAGAAAAGTATTCTTGAAATTATGGAACTAGAAGGGTGGAATGAAAATGACGTTGAGTTATATGCTCTTCATCAGTCTAATCAGATGATAATAAAAAATGTTCGTATGGGATTGAAATCCACTCCAGAAAAGTTTCCAACCAACATGAAAGAATTTGGAAATACGGGATGTGCTTCAATACCGCTTTTACTAAGTGATTTATATGGTACTCATAACAAGAAACAACCTTCAAATGCCATATTGTGTGCATTTGGAGTTGGTTTAACTTGTGCTAGTGTTTCAGTGGATTTTAGTAAAACAAAGATCTATGAACCAGTAAATAGATGTTTGTAATATTTATAATTGAATTATTGCAATAGTTTTTTATATGAAAATAAATCTTATTGAGTTTTTTGTAAAGACAGTAGCAGAAAACTCACAAAAGACAGCTGTGGTTGATGGAGCTAAAACCATCACTTTTGGTGAGCTTGATTTCAAGGCAAGATTATTAGCATATTTGCTTCTTTCTGAGTGTAATTGTCAGAACTCACCAGTTGCTTTATATTTGCCTAAGAGCATTAATGCTGTTGTTGGTGATATTGCTATTACATATAGTGGAAATACTTATATGAACCTTGATATAAAGAATCCTGCAGAGCGAATTTCTAACATTCTTTATTTAATACAGCCAAAAGCGATTATTACAAATAATGTTTATTATAAAAAAATTCGTGAGATAGCTTCGGATTCAATTAAAATTATAAATATTGATGAACTTTCTGAGGAAAACATACCTGAACAGGAATATTTCATAAGTAAGTTGAGTAATATCATTGATTGTGATCCTTATTGTATTATCAATACTTCTGGTTCAACAGGAACCCCAAAGGGTGTTGTTTTGAATCACAAGAGTTTCATTGATTTCATGGCACAGACATTTGGAGAATACAATTTCAATGCAACTGATGTTATTGGTTCGCTTTCTCCTGTTATCTTTGATATTTGGAGCTACGAACTTTGCTTGTTGATGGGAGTTGGTGCTTCAATTGTTGTTATTCCAGATACCTACTCTGCATTCCCTATAAAGATATTGCAACTAATGCAACAGAATAATGTTTCATACATCTTCTGGGTTCCAACAATCATGGTAAACATTGCAAATATGGGATTGCTTTCACAGGTTGAGTTACCTTCTCTTCGTGTATGTTGGTTTGCCGGCGAGGTATTCCCAACCAAGCAGTTTAATATTTGGCGACACACCTTGCCTCAGGTTAAGTTTTGTAATTACTATGGCCCTATAGAAATTACATTGGATTGCGTTTATTACAATATAGAGCGCGAGATACCAGATGACGAACCATTACCAATTGGCAAAGCATTCCGTAATACTGATATTCTCATTCTTGACGAAGGAAATAATAAAATAATAGACGCCAATAAGGAAGGTGAACTTTGTGTTAGAGGGACATCTTTAGCCATGGGGTACTACAATAATCCAGAAAAGACAGCTGCTGCCTTTGTTCAGAACCCTTTGAATCACTCTTATCCAGAAACCATCTATCGTACAGGTGATTTGGTATTCATCAACAACCATGGTGAAATCGTTTTTAAAGGCCGAAAAGATAGTTTGATTAAGCATATGGGATATCGTATTGAACTCGGTGAAATTGAACATGTTATCATTAATACCTTAAAGTTGGTTAAGAATGGTTGTGTCGTATATAACCATCAACGCAAGGAGATTACTTTGTACTATGAAGCAGTGAACGAACTTACAGCTGCCGAATTTAGAAAGGCTATAGGTAATGCTCTTCCAAAGTATATGATACCTGTTGTTTATCATCATTTAGATGAACTTAAGCGTAATCCAAATGGTAAAATAGATAGATTGTATTACAGTAAAATAGTTGAATAATAATGGATAAGATTGTAAGTATAGAGCAACTGCAAGAACTTATTATAAATATAAGAAACCTTAGAAAGGGTTTTTTGACTAATTTCTATCTTGATAAATTTAAGCATTCTATATGGATAGAAAAAGGGGCATTGTTCTATATTTTGATTGATGAGACTCTCTTTTTTCTGAAAAAAGATATTGGCTTCTCCAATTTGTTTTATTGTAGCACGATAGTTGAGAACTTATCTCGTTCGTTACATCTGTTATTAAGCTCTTATTCTGAAACTCGATTCATGATTGACGCGGTGGGAACATCTGAACAATGTCAAACCATTCAAACAATGCTTTCTAATTGTCAATTTAACGAATATAATAAACTTATTAGAATGTCTCGAATGACGCCTCAGGATGATACTTTTGTTCTTAATGATAAGGTTGAGATAGGTTCAATTGAGGATGCAAATCAAGTGCGTGAATTACTCCTAATGAATTTTGATATTAAATGTGAGCAGATTCCATACCAAGAAGAAATTGATCAGTATGCTAAAGATAAAAGAATCTTGGTGTATAAAGAAAATAGTGAAGTTTATGGCTTCGTAATTTTTGAATCAAATAGATCAACTCATTATCTTAGATATTGGTTTGTTCATCCTGAACATCGAGATAAAAAAATCGGCTCAATGTTGTTAAATAGATTTTTCTATGAAGGAAATAATACAAGAAGACAACTATTTTGGGTTATTACAAATAATGAAAATGCAATTAAGCGCTATCGTCATTACGGTTTTCAAGAAGAAGACTTATATGATATAGTTTTATCAAATAAATAAAAATATTATGAAAGAAAAAATTATTAAGATCCTTACGGAACTTCGTCCTGAGTTTGATTTTACTGATGAGAGTTTCAACTTTATCGAAGAAGGTATGTTAGATTCTTTTGATGTTGTATCTCTGGTTGATTCTCTTGATACAGAGTTTAATATTGTAATTGATGGTGTTGATATATTACCAGAAAATTTCTGTTCTGTTGATAGTATAAAATCGTTGTTGAAAAAAAGTGGAGTTGCTGAGTAAACTCTTATGGCGCTTGAAATTATAAGGATTATCAATAGACCAATAGATTCAAATTGTTATATCATTTTTGATGAATCTATAAATAATGAATGTGTTATAATAGATCCTGGATCTGAAAAAATAGATAATTTAATAAACTTAATTAATGAATTATCTCTAAATCCTAGATTTATAATATTGACACACGAACATTATGATCATTGCTGGGGTGTAAATGATTTAAGGGCAAAATTTCCCCACATTAAATTAATATGCTCTTCCTATTGTTCATCAGCCATTCAAAATACTAAGCTAACGTATTCTCACTATTATTGTAAACCTGAGTTTACTATTAAACCCGCGGACATTATAGTAGAAGATGTAGAGGGTAAAATAAGTTGGAATGATTACTTGATAACATGTTCCCAAGCGAAGGGTCATTCATTATCGAGTATCTTCATTTTTATTAGAAGTGCTATTTTTACTGGGGATACACTTATAATGAACTCAAAAACAATTACAAGGTTCAAAACAGGCTCTAAATCTGATTTGGAAAATACACTTCAAAAAATGTTATCGTATAAAGGAAAAGGTTTCTTGGTTCACCCTGGTCATGGAGAAATATTTCCTTTGGATGTTTATGATCTTTCAAATGCAGTCGAATAAGTGTATAAATATAAAATGTATAAATAAAAATGGATTACTTTGAATTATCCAATGGCGCAAAAATTCCCTGTTTAGGTACAGGACCTTCTGCTGTTTATAGGAGAATGAATGATATAAACTATAAATGGAAATGGATAAGTGATATTCCTTTAATAGGTAGACTTCTTTATCGAATAATATATATCTTCAAAAGGCAGAAAGTCAGCCGTCAATGGGTCGATGTTCTGTCTGAGAGTTTAAAGGTAGGTAATAGACTTATTGACTATTCTAATTCTTACGGAGATGGTAATTTGTTAGGTCAGGCAATTATAAAGAGTGGAATAGACAGAAAAGAACTCTTTATAGTCTCAAGAGCATCTAATTCAAGTCAGTTTATTCATTCTGTGAGGGAAGAATTTTTGAAGTCTTTATCCAATATGGAATTAGAATATGTTGATTTATACATGTTTCATTGGCCTGTTCCAAGCCATTTCATAGAAACCTACAAAGAGATAGAAAAACTCTATAATGAAGGTTTAGTAAAAAATATCGGAATATGTAATTGCCACCAACATCATATTGAAGCCATATTAAGGGAGTGTGAAATAAAACCTGTTGTTAATGAGTTTGAAGTACATCCATTATTCACGCAAAAACCTCTTGTTAAATACTGCGAAGATAAAGGTATTCGTGTAATAGCTTACACTCCTTTAGCTATTAATGATTATCGTTTGAGGAATAGTAAAATTTTACGTGGTATAGCTAATAAATATAATAAAAATATTTATCAGATTGTCCTTCGTTGGCATATACAGAATGGTATAATTCCCATACCTTATTCATTTAATCCCAAGCATAATAAGTCAAACCTTGATGTTTTTGATTTTGAGTTAACTGATGATGAAATGAAGGTTATAGATGGATTTAATTATAACAGCAGACTTCGCTATGACCCAGATAATTGTGATTTTTCCATATTATAATAATCGCAAGAATGGCATCAGGTAATAAGACAATAGCAAAAAACACTGTATTCCTTTATATTCGCACGTTTATTACAATGATCATTTCGTTGTATACGTCACGTGTGATTCTACAAGTGTTGGGTATTAATGATTTTGGAATATATCAAGCTGTTGGTGGTATTGTAGGTTTATTGTCTTTTTTAAATAGTGCTCTTAGTGCTGGCACATCGCGGTTTTTGACTTACGAATTAGGTACGGGTAACAAAGAAAAGCTAAAAAATACTTTTTCAACGACCTTAACAGTTCATATAATTTTGTCATTAATCATAGTACTCCTCGGTGAAACTTTGGGACTTTGGTATTTTAATACCAAAATGGTGATATCGGCGGATCGTTTTAGTGCTGCAGCATGGGTATTTCATCTATCTATGCTTACGGCTATTATTAGCATCGTTAGCGTACCGTTCAATTCAGCAATAATCGCTCATGAACGTATGAAAATTTTTGCTTATATTGGTGTAGTAGATGCAATTTTAAGATTAGCTATTGTTTTCTTGTTAACTAGTGGTAACATAGATAAGTTGATATTATATGCAGTATTGTTGTTGTTATTGCAATTATCATTATTCATTTTTTATGTATTATATTGTAAACTTTCGTTTAATGAGTCGAAAGTGAATTTCTTTTTTATAGATAAAAAACTCTTTAAGGAAATTTTCTCATTCTCAGGTTGGGGGATAATTGCAGGTAGCGCTATTGCATTAAATACTCAGGGGATATTGTTGTTGTTAAACTATTTCTTTACACCATCTGTTGTGGCAGCTCGTGCAGTTTCTTTACAAGTGTATAGTGCAGCCAATCTTTTTGTGTCAAATTTCCGTACAGCAGCGAACCCTCAAATAGTAAAGAAACTTGCAGCGGGTGATATAGTAGGATCTCACAATTTGTTATTACAATCAACAAAATTTTCTTATTATTTAATGTTGTTGTTATGTCTTCCAATCTGTTTACTTGCTTCACCGTTGTTAAACCTTTGGCTTATAGAGGTACCTGATTATGCTGTGCCGTTTTTGCAATTGGTGATAATCCAAAGCCTATTTCAAGTGTTTGATACTTCATTTTATACAGCTTTATATGCCGTTGGTCGAATAAAAGAAAATGCATTAATCTCTCCTATGATTTCTTTGTTAAGCTTCCCCATTGTTTTTGTTCTATTTAAAATGGGGGCATCTCCACTTGCTCTATCTTGGATAAGTATAATTGTATTTGCAATAGCAGGATTTTTGCTAAAACCAATGCTAATTGTGAAAATAGCCGATTATTCATGGTCAGAAATATTTTCCATGATGCGCATATGCTTGATAGTAACATTAATGGCTGTACCAATGCCATTGATAACTTTTATATTGTTAGATGTAGATCATAATATTGGGCACTTTGGCTTGGTGTTAGTTACAAGTGTGGTGAGCGTTTGTTTGGCTGTTTGGTACTTTGGTATGACAGCTGGTATGAAACAGACACTATTGATAATATTGAAGGCACGATATCAATCTATGAAATGGAAATTATGAATTTCACGGTTCAAATTCAATCATTTTTTGTGGATGATAGTAATCTACATTTTATTGTAATATTAAACGTGTAACATTTGATTCATTATTAGGTAGTATATGAGTAAAGAATATAAATATAATTTTCTATATCCTGTTATATAGATATAGAGAAGTGGTTTTAAGGATTGTTTAAAGACTTGTTTTTTTATGAAAATAGGAATATTAACTCTGCCTCTTCATATTAATTATGGAGGGTATTTACAAGCATTTGCTTTAAAAAGTATTTTATTAGAACATGGTAATGAAGTATATTTGATTGAGAATAAAAATCTCTATGGTAATCTTTTAAAACGTGGGTTGAGACAAATAAAAGATTCTTTCAGTTTATTATTGTTTTATTTAGGGAAAAAAAACAAGGAAGCTGAGTTTATTCTTAAAGAGAAAAAAATATCTATTTTCAAAGACAATTACATGTGTCCAATAGTAGATATAAGTAATTCTAAAACTCTTAATGATTTAGATATTGTCATAGTTGGAAGTGATCAGGTTTGGAGACCTTGGAAAGGTCTATGCAGAAATTCGCTATATTTCTTTCTAGATTTTATTAAATCTACAAAAACAAAGAAGATATCTTATGCAGCTTCTTTTGGTATAGATAAATGGGAATATAATCCAGTTGAAACCATTCAAATCAAGAAGCTATTACAGGATTTCTCAATTATATCTGTTAGGGAAGATGATGGAGTCTCTTTATTACAAGACAATTTAGGTTTACCCTCAATACGTATGTGTGATCCAACTCTCCTTTTAACAAAAAATGATTATTTGTCCACGTTAAGGATTCATCATCCTGACAACGATAGGATCTCTTCTTATATTTTAGATTCTAATTCTTCAAAAGATGATATGCTAAAAATTGTAGCCAGTTTTTTTAAAAATGATGTTTTGCCCCTAGGGTATTCTGAAGATAATGGAGTATCAAGTATCAATGACTGGGTCCGCCACCTTGTATCATCAAAATTTCTTATTACAGATTCTTTCCACGGAACCCTTTTTGCTATTAATTTTAATATTCCTTTTGTGACTCTTTTAAATAAAAATCGAGGTGTGTCTAGGATCAAATCACTATTGGGTACATATTCTCTTTGTGGGAGAATAGCATATAGTGAAAATGATGTAATTAATATCTGTAATTCTGCAATTGATTGGGATAAGGTAAATAGTATTATTATTACTGAACGCAATAAAGGTATTAATCAACTTAAAAGTATTATCGAATGATATCAATAATAATTCCTTTATACAACAAAGAGCATTATATACTTGATACTATCAACTCTGTTTTCTGTCAAACAAATAAAGATTGGGAGTGCGTAATTGTTGATGATGGATCTACTGATCGAGGCCCCGAATTAGTTAAAAATATTCATGACTCCAGAATAAAATACTTAAAGAAAAAAAATGGAGGAGTTTCTTCTGCTAGAAATTTTGGAGTTTCAAAAGCTATGGGTGAATGGATTTTATATTTAGATGCAGATGACACACTAAAATCCAATTGCATTAAAGATTTTTATATAGCGATAGACAACTATCCTGACAGTGATCTAATTTCGGCAAATTTTACTATTTCTGATGGTCAACATAATCAAAAAGTAGGTTCTCGATGCGAAGGATATGTTAGTAATCCTTGCTCTGAATTATTCTTTGATAGGTTGTATTTAAGGCCTGGAGCTTTCATTATTAAGAAAGATCTTGCTTTGGAATATAAATATAATGAAGGTTTGTCTAGATATGAAGATTTGGAAATTCAGTTAAGATATGTGGCACGACTTAAAATTTGTCACATTTCATCTTTTGTAATGAGGTATGTACAAGAAGCAACAGAACTAAGTCAACATTATGGTAATCCTGAAAGAGATTATTTGTGTCATTTGAAATTAGACAAGCATAAAATTTGGGACAGCTTGATTAAGTTTAAGTGTATGTATATTGCCTTGCGAAATTATTCACCTATTAAAAATAAATATTCAAGAAAATATCTTAGATGGATACTATTTATCATTTTAACTAGAATGTTCTATGAGTGTAAGTTTTGTTTTTCAAAATGTATTTAATCAATAATTATGGAGCGTCCGTTTTTTCTCATTTTCGTTAAGTACTTTTACTCACTATTAACATTGCTTGCATTTTTTTCGCCAGTCTCGTATTCAATATGGTTGTTTTTACCAGCTATAATTTTAATGTGGATATCTTATGCTTTTTTTAAAGTAGGTGTTTACAAAGGTTTAAAATTTAATATGCCTATTCGTATACAATCAAGGAGTACTAGTATAAATCATCGCAAAATATTTTTGCTTTTCACGATTGTTATGATAGCTTTTATTCCACTCTATATTAAATATTATACAGGGGCGAATGCTTTGACTCTATTACTCAGTTTTAGATCAATGGCAGGATCTGATAGTAATTATGCACAATATCAGAGTTACTTTGCCGAAAATAATTTAGCTCAATTTAGCATGTCAAAAGCGCCATATATTTTGGGATATGGTATTCTTAAGTATATATTTATATTCTTCTGTATGTATTTTATTGCATATACTAAAAAAGCTAGGAAGAAAGAGTATTTTCTTCTTTTCCTGATATTTTTCTTATATTTTCTTCAAGGAGTATCAAGAGGTACATCCTTTGAAAATTTCGAACTTATCATTGTCACTTTGTTCTCTTTGACATTAAGGTACAAGTTAATATATAACAGGAGTTTCTTTAATAAAAGAAATTTATTATATGTTAGTGTATTAGGCGTTTTAGGAATTACCTATTTCGTGGTGAGCAAGTCCATGAGGTATGCAGAGGGAACAGATGCGTTAATGTTGAGGGATATAACAGCTACTTTGAAATTTGATAGAGATCATTGGATCATGTCTATTGTACCATATATTGGAAGTGTCTGCATGAATCTTGCAGGATATTTTACATTTGGTTTATATTATACATCAGAGCTTTTCTGGAAAGTATTAATGTCTTTAGATGGTTTTCCAATTTCTTTTTTACCATGGGCTTCATCTTTAATATATCCAAATATGACATGTAGTAATGTAATAGAGTCTGTTAACGTAGATACAGGAGCTTGCTGGCAACCTGATTTTTCTACATTAATTTTTTCTTTAGGTATACCATTGACTTATTGGATAATATATAAAATGGGATTTTTTGCTGGTAGATTTTATAATTATATTATAAATACAAGAGATTTATCCTATACTATAGGTTTGTTCTATATTTCGTATGAAATGTTATCTTTCCCTATCGGTAATTTTATAACATCGTCCTCTGCAAATCAGATAAGTATATTTATTACTCTTTTTGTAATTTACACAGGTTGGTTTAAAAAACTTCTAATAATAAAATGAAAGTACTTGTAATTAGTCACAACTGTTTTTCCCGTATTTATAACAATGGTAAAACGCTTTCAGCTATATGTTCTGCTTTTGACAAGAAAGAATTATGCCAGTTGTATTTTACACCTCAAGGTGAGCCTTATTATGACAGGTGTGAAGATTATTATTTGATTACTGATAAAAATGCTTTGAAGTCAATTTTCTGTAGGACGAAATGTGGAAAAATAATTAATTCTAACAATTTACTATACAAAAAATCAGAAAACATAAGCAGTTCTCATAGTAAACAGACATCTTTAAAATTGCTATTACGTTCATTAATGTGGCAATTTAGTGCATGGTGTACGAGAGATCTAAAAGAATGGCTTTTTAATCAAAAGCCTGAAATTATTTTTTATGTAGGAGGGAATTCTGTATTTTCCCACAAGGTTGCTATCGAAATATCGAAAATGTTAAATATTCCTCTTACTACATACTTTACAGACGATTATGTAATTAATCCATCTACTACTTTATATATTAAGTGGCTCAAGAAACAATATCGCAACACAATCAATCATTCGTCTTTACTATTTGCTATAGGCGAACAAATGGCACATGATTATTCTCTATATTATAATAAATATTTTTTACCAATTATGAATATCGTAGATATTGATGATGAAAAAAAAATCACGTCACTGTCTACTGATGTCGTAAATATATGTTATTTTGGAGGATTACACTTAGGAAGAGATGTTGAGCTCTGCCGTTTTGCAAAATATTTGCGTGAGAATATATGTCCAAATATATCCGTTTCAGTAAAGCTTAAAGTGTATACCTTTTCTAGATTAAGTGATGATGTGATAAAACAATTCAAAAAGTATCGTGTGGAACTATGCGATGGTTTAACTGGTGATATATTAAAAAAGCAAATGGAAGCATCAGATGTCTTTCTTCATGTGGAATCGATCGATCCTGCTTATCATAAATTGACGATGTTATCAGTATCTACAAAAATACCAGAATATATGAGTTATGCCAAGCCAATTATTGCATTCGGACCTTCTGACGTGGCATCGTTCAAAGTAATTGCTTGCGTATGTTCTAACTTAGTAATTAATGACAATAAGAGCACTTGGGATAATAATAGTAATGAAGATTTAATATCCCTATTTCATGATAATAATTTTTATAATAAAATATGCATTGATAATTATAGCTATGCAAAAAAACATTTTAACATAAAAGATGTATCTAAAAACTTCAAGAATAATTTATCATTATTACTGAAATAAAAATATCAAGAATGAATATTCTATTCCTTACAATGTATAAAATGGTGGATATAAATGAAAATAATATCTACCCAAACCTGATGAAAAAATTTCATCAAGAAGGCCATGAAGTATTTATTGTTTCTCCTTGTGAGAGAAGAGAAGGTAAGCCCACAACATTAAGGGAAAAAAAAGGTGTTCATTATCTGAATATTAAAACATTAAATGTCCAGAAAACGAATGTAATAGAAAAAGGTTTAGGTCAAATACTTCTTGAAAAACAGTTTAAATCTGCGATTAAATATTATTTTGGGAATATACGATTTGATGTTATTCTTTATTCTACACCTCCAATTACATTTACTGAGGTGATTAAATGGGTAAAAGATAAGAACCCGCAAGCGATGACATATTTAATGCTTAAGGATATTTTCCCTCAGAATGCTGTTGATTTAGGTATGTTGTCTAAAAATGGAATAAAAGGTTTATTGTATTATTATTTTAGACATAAGGAAAAAAAAATGTATCGTATTTCTGATTGGATCGGATGTATGAGTCCAGCCAATGTAAAATATGTAATGGAGCATAATAAGGAAATAACTCCTTCTAAAGTTGAAATATGTCCTAACTCTTATGAAGTTCCAAAATTAAAATCCGAGCTAAGTAAGGATCAAAAAAATGCTATTCGTTCAAAGTATGGATTACCATTGGAGGTCCCAATTTTTATTTATGGCGGAAATCTAGGCAAACCTCAGGGAATTCTTTTCTTAATTGAATGTATGAAAGTGAATATGAATCGAACGGATTGCCACTTTGTAATAGTTGGCAATGGAGTTGATTATCCTATTCTTGAATCATGGTATAACGCAAACAGCCCAAAGTCTGTTTCTGTTTTTAAGAGTCTTCCTAAGAATGATTACGACCAATTAGTTGATGCTTGTGATGTGGGTATGATATTTCTTGATTATCGCTTTACGATTCCCAATTACCCTAGTAGACTATTACCTTATCTTTTGAGTAAGATGCCCATTATAGCTGTTACGGATAAAAATTGCGATACGGGTGAAATTGCGGTAAAGAATGGTTATGGGCTATATTGCGAAAGCGATGATGTAAATCTGTTTATATGTATTGTTAATGAAATGTTAAAGCGGGATCGTAAAAAAATGGGAGAAAGAGGTTATCAATTCTTTTTGGACAATTATACAGTTCAACATACATATGACGCTATTATGCAGCATATGTAGAAGTTTATATATAAGTTTTAATTTAGTAATTAGATAAGAATGAATCACAATATTATTATTACCTCAGCAGGTCAGCGGGTTGCATTAGTTAGAGATTTTAAAGAAACACTTGTTCGCTTTTATGCAGAAGCTAAAGTGTTTACTACAGATATGAATCCGGAATTGGCACCAGCTGCTTACGTAAGCGATGGTTGTTTTGAAGTTCTTCGTGTAACTGATGAGAATTATATTTCACAGTTACTTGATATTTGCAAGAAGAATGAAATTGGTATGATTGTGCCAACTATTGATACAGAGCTGTTGGTGTTGGCTGAAAACAAGAAATTGTTTAATGACAATGATATTATAGTTTGTGTTTCTGATTTGGATTTCATTAAAGTCTGTCGTGACAAACGCAACACTGGTGATTTCTTGGAGAAGCACAATATCCGTGTACCAAAGGCGGTGGATAAGTATAATCCTACATTTCCATTGTTCGCTAAGCCTTACGATGGTTCTTTGAGTACTAATCTTCACTATATAAAAAACGCAGAGGAGTTAACTCAGGACATACTTGATGATCCAAAGCTGCTCTTTATGGAGTACATTGATAAGGAAACTTATAAAGAATATACGATTGATATGTACTATGGTACGGACAATTGCGTGAAGTGTATTGTCCCACGTGAGCGCATCAAGATACGTGCTGGTGAAATTAATAAGGGTCGTACAGTGAAATGCCCTTTGATGGATTATATTAAGGAACGTTTGGATAAGATAGAAGGATGCATTGGATGTATTTGTATCCAGGTATTCTTTAATCCATTAACTGAAGATGTTGTTGGTATTGAGATTAATCCTCGTTTTGGAGGAGGCTATCCTCAGAGCTATGCTGCTGGTGGTAATTATCCTGAGATGTTAATCAAGGAGTATTTCCTTGGTGAAAAAATTGCCTACATTGATGATTGGAAAGATAATATGTTGATGTTGCGCTTCGATGATGCTGTTTACGCGTAGGTAGAGGTTTAATGTTTTTATAGTTAAATGTATAAAGTTGTTTGCTTCGATCTTGATGATACGCTAAGCAAGGAGATAAAATATCTAGAATCAGCTTACAAGGAGATTGCCAGATATGCTGCACGCCATTGTGAAGGTTGTAGTGATTCGGTGAATATACTTGAGGCGAAATCTTTTAAGGAAATGCTTAGGGCTTACCATGAAGGTAAAAATACTTTTGACGAGTTGAATTCCTTTCTTGGTTTGTCTATCCATGTGAAAGATTATCTTGATATATATCGAAATTTTAAGCCTACTTGGCAGTTGCTTCCTGAAGTTTCAGATTTACTGAATCGTTTGAAAGAAGATGGCTGCATTTTGGGGCTGATTTCTGATGGACGATCAGTTCAACAAAGAAATAAATTCAATGCATTGGGCTTGAATCGATGGATAAATAATAATGATGTTGTTATATCAGAAGAATTCGGAAGTGAGAAACCATCGCTAGCAAACTATGAGTATTTCATGAAGCGATACCCTAATGCTGAGTTTACTTATGTTGGAGATAATCCAAAGAAGGATTTCTTTGCACCAAATCAGTTAGGGTGGAATACGGTTTGCTTGCTCGATAATGGTGAGAATATTCACAAACAGACATTTGAATCTGTAGGTGTGGAGTATTTGCCAAAAATGAAAGTTAAGGCATTAAATGAATTAATAGAATTGATATAATGGAAATAAATTTTACTGCTAGTCAGAAATTCTATATGACATGCGTGAAGAGACCAATTAGTTTCTTCGGTGCTTTGATTGGACTAATCTTGTTGTCACCAATATTTATTACTACTGTTATCTTATTGCATTTTGCGAATAAGGGCGCAGGAGTTTTTTTTACCCAAAATCGTCCAGGAAAAAATGAGAAAATTTTCAAGGCTCTGAAATTTAAGACTATGACTGACGAGCGTGATGCAGATGGTAACTTGTTGCCTGATGCAGATCGCATCACACCTATTGGTGCTTTCGTTCGATCAACTTCAATTGACGAGTTACCGCAGTTGATTAATATTTTGAAGGGCGATATGGCATTCATTGGCCCACGACCATTGTTGGTACAATATCTACCGCTTTATAATGAGGAACAGCACCATCGTCATGATGTGACACCTGGTATGAGCGGTTGGGCACAGGTGAATGGCCGTAATAATATATCTTGGTCAAAGAAGTTTGAACTGGATGTATATTACGTTCGCCACATCAGCTTGTGGATGGATATTCGTGTGTTCTTTACAACCATAAAGAAAGTCCTATTTCGTGATGATATAAATCAGGAAGGTGGTGAATGGGTAACTATGGATCCATTTAATGGTAATAACTAATTGATTTTTAAAATATTATACAATAATATGTCAGAAAGAAAAACTATTTATCTCTGTCTTGCTCATATGAGTGAGGAGGGATGGGAGCAAAAGTATGTAAAGGAAGCTTTTGATACTAATTGGGTTGTTCCAATGGGACCGAACGTAAATGCTTTCGAAGATAAACTCCGAAAGTTCGTGACAGGTAATAATGAGAGTGCTGTATATGGTGATTCTCGTTGGCCAGAAGCTACTCAGGCTTCTTGGCATTTGAATCCTGAGTTGAAAGATTCTAAGGTTGTTTGTCTCTCAGCAGGAACAGGTGCCGTTCACTTGGCATTGATTGCTGCTGGTGTTAAAGCTGGCGATGAGGTATGTGTACAAAGCTTCACCTTCTGTGCTTCATCTCACCCTATTACATATCTTGGTGCTAAACCAGTATTCATTGGATCTGAGAAGGATACATGGAATATGGATCCTGAATTACTTGAGAAGGCTATTCTCGATCGAAAGGAGAAGACGGGTAAATATCCAAAGGCAATCATCCCAGTAGCGCTCTATGGTATGCCATATCAGATTGATCGCATTATGGAGATTGCAAATAAGTATGATATTCCTATTATCGAAGATGCTGCTGAGGGTATGGGATCTCGTTTCAACGGTCAGATCCTTGGTACTTTCGGTAAGTTTGGTGTACTCTCATTCAATGGTAACAAAATGATTACTACTTCAGGTGGTGGTGCTTTGATTTGTCGTAATGCTGAGGATGCAAACACAATCATGTGGTACGCTACTCAGGCTCGTGATGCATATCCTTACTATCAGCATACAGCTATCGGTTTCAACTATCGTATGTCAAATGTATGCGCGGGTATTGGTCGTGGTCAAATGACGGTACTCGATCAGCACATTGCTCACCATAAGCACGTTCAGGCTCTGTATGAGGATTTGATGAAGGACATTCCTGGTATTCGCATCAATAAGCAACCAAATGATCCAAAGTATGATTCTAACTACTGGCTTTGTACCATGGTGCTTGATCCGGAGGTGAAGGTCGTAGGCCAGGAGAATGCTTACAAGGAGGTCATCAAGACTGCTGTTGGTGGTGCTGCAGGTGTTATTCATGCTGTTGAGTCTCCTACTACCGATTGTCAGCCAAATGATAATGTGGAGGCTATGCGTGTGTTCATGCTCAGCAAGAAGGTTGAGTGTCGTCCAGTTTGGAAGCCAATGCATAAACAGCCTGCATATGCTGATGCACCTGTCTACACAAATGGAGTCGAGGAAGATCTCTTCAAGGTAGGTATGTGTCTCCCTGCCGGTCCTTATGTATCAGATGATGATGTTCGCTATATCGTTGACTGTATTAAAGAGGCAATCGTGAATATATCCTATTAGATTTATGAAATATGTAGGCCCCTAATTCATGCTATATACATGAATCCCTACATCTTATCGGTTGGGGAAAGTACAGCGGTACATACTTGACCAATGCCCTCATGTTGGCGTAAATGCCAGTATGAATTTCCTTTGTATATCAACTGTCTGGGAAGATCGTTGATATATTTTATTGATTAATAGCGGTTTATAATCTATCCTAAATAAAAAGAGCTCCGACAGGGGCTTTTTCCTTTTCTATACGAAATAAAAACTGCACCTTTGCATCGTTGATCAACGAAATGTGAATAAAATAACTTGAATTTGAATCTTAAAAAAACGTAGTATGAGTGTAATTTACAAAGTCATTACGCGGCCAACGGATCCGCGTGTTCCCAATTCTCCTAAGAGATTTTATCCGCATCTGATTACCTTGGGACAGTCTGTCAGTTTGAAATATCTTGCAGAGAAAATGAGGGATCGTTCTTCGCTTTCTGTCGGTGATATCAAGAGTGTGATTCAGAACTTCGTGGATAAGATGAAGGAACAGTTGCTGGAAGGTAAGTCGGTGAATATCGAAGGCCTGGGTGTATTTATGTTGGCTGCCCGTTCGAAAGGTGCAGATCTGGCAAAGGATATTACAGCCAAGAGTGTGGAGAGTGTCCGTATTTTCTTTCAGGCAAATAAAGAGTTGCGCATCACAAAATCTGCGACCCGTGAAGATGAAAAGCTGGACCTGATCAGTCTGGATGAATATCTGAAGAAGAACAGCGTGGTCGTATCTCCCGAAGACCCGGAAAATCCGGGTGAAGGTGGTGGAGAAGGAGGAGGTGGAGTAACACCTGATCCGTCTGTTTAATTGATGTCTGCTAATTGACAGTTGATAGTATTTTATAAATGTTTAATTTGGAAAGTAGAAAATCTATGAAAAAAACTTGGAGCATGATTTTGAAAGTGATTATTGCTGTTGCCGGTGCAATTGCCGGAGTGATCGGTGTACAGGCGGCAACAATGTAATTGGTATCTTAGAAGATATAATTAGGTATGAATGACAGGCGGGAAAAATCCCGCCTGTTTTGCGTTTTAGATATGTACGATTACACTTCTTCGCATACCCTCATTTCCATTCCTTTATATACTACTACAATTTTATGTAATTGCGTAGTACCAATGGCATTCTTTACCGTATCGGTATCAGCATAGCGGTTTGTTTGCGCAATGCCTTCCAGTCGCAATTCTTCCACACGGTTTTCGGGATCTTTGTATTTGGCATACTTCAACTCAATGACATAACTATGCTTCATGTCGGGATAAATGTCCAGCAACGGAGATAAGAAGATGTCTGCATATCCTTCCTGTGTATCGGCTTCTGAAATGGGACGGTAGAACCGGTTTTGGGCTGTCATAGCCAATGTAAAACCGTGCACAAAAGATTCGCCTTTCTGTTTGTCACGTTGGGAGGCATAGCGTTTCAGACAATCGGCTATGTAATCAAAATAAGTCTTCCATGTGCCTCGATAAGCGAGGGCACTGGATAATTCGTTCTTCTCATAGCTACTGAAACTTAGGTTAGCATCATTGTAGGTGTTCAACAGATAGGTGTACAGTTGTTCGCGGACTACCTGATTGGGGATGGTGAGTTTGCACTTTCCTTCATGCGTGCCACTGATAGTGAGCATACCGAAATAATAAAGCAGGCTCACGAAATTGTCGGGGTCAATAATACTGGCCGCCGGAAAACCTTTCTTCAGTTCTCCTGTGATATATCCCTGACTAACTAAGGTTTGTATAATGGAAGCATCATGGGCGAACTCTTTGTCCTTGCGAATGAGCATACGCAATTTCTCGTAGTCAATGCGTATGTTATCTTCTATCATGTCTTTTGGTATTTCACCATATCGAATATAATTTTTGACGAAATAAAGCACCATATTAGAATTGTACATGGTGGTTCGACCATAGCATTCTTGTGCAAAACAGTAGTTGTCATACCATGGCTTCATAAGCTCTATTAACTCGTCAATCGTATGATTGAAACGACTTGTAGTAGAATAATAACTAAGCATTTCACGTACTTCGCTTTCTGTGAATCCCATCATTTCGTTGAATTCAGATGAAAGAGAGTAGTTGGTGCCAATATTGAAGCCACTGGTCAAGTCATCCATTGTTACGGGGCTGACACCAGTGATAAAACAGCGTTTGATGCTGGAATCTGTTCCGGATTTTATTTTGTTGAAGAAGGTACGCAGATAACCTTCTTTGTGTGTCTCATTAGCGTAGCGGTTTAAACTGTCAACATCAGAAAGTATTGTATTGGTGAAGTGATCGTATTCATCGATGAAAAGATAAATCTTCTGATTGACGCGTGCACATTCTGTAAACAGATATTCAAACTGGCTGACCGCTCCATCTTTTTCGGCCATTTTTTCCTTGATTCCCTCAGGTAGATAGTCGGCATAGACATCGCAAAAATAGTCGAATACAATTCTGCAATGTTCGTCCAAGCTCTTACGATAGTTATGTAATTCTCCGGTAATTCCCGAGAAATTTAGTTTTATTACTAAGTAGCTATTACGATCTTTAGTAGGATGTTTCCCGATATAGAGATCACCAAACAGGCTGTCAAACTTGTCCTTGGTACGTACATCATAATAATATTGCAGCATATTCAAAGTCAGGCTTTTTCCAAATCGACGTGGGCGGATAAAGAAGAAAAAACGGTCTGATTGTTCTATCAAGGGGATGAAAGAGGTTTTATCTACATAATAATAATTGTCCAGGCGGATGTCCTCGAAGTTCATCATACCATAAGGTAACAACTTCCTGTCTGATGATACATATTCCATAATTTATGCCTTTTTATGAGTACACTTTGAAAGTATAGACAAAGATACGCTCTTTACTCTATATTTCCCAAACAAATGTTCTTTCTTTTTGTTCCAGGCTACTGAAAGAGTGTCACCCCATATTTTAACAAAACTGAAATAATAATCAAACTCGTTGGTTGCGTTCCGGATTTTATCTACCTTTGCATCTTAATTTAAGCATCTTTTTAAGTAAGAATAAACATGATTCGAAAAATAATAAAAGCTCTTTGGATTTTATTGGCAGTCGTGGTATTGGCTATCGTTGTTATCTTTGTTTCTATTTCAAAAGGTTGGATAGGTTATATGCCCCCTGTAGAGGAACTGGAAAATCCAAATTATAAATTTGCAACGGAAATTTTCTCTGAAGACGGAAAGGTGCTCGGAACCTGGTCGTACAGCAAAGAAAATCGTGTATATACGGCCTACAAGGATTTGTCGCCTAATATTATCAATGCTTTAATCGCTACGGAAGATGTGCGCTTCGTAGAGCATTCCGGAATTGACGCCAAAGCGTTGTTTCGTGCATTTGTGAAACGAGGTCTGATGTTTCAAAAAAATGCGGGTGGGGGTAGTACCTTGTCTCAACAGCTTGCAAAACAGCTGTTTACTGAGAATGTGGCACGTAATACTCTTCAACGCCTTTTCCAAAAGCCGATTGAATGGGTGATTGCCGTGAAACTGGAACGTTATTATACTAAAGAGGAAATCCTAAGTATGTATCTGAATAAGTTCGACTTCTTGAATAATGCTGTGGGGATTAAAACTGCTGCACACACGTATTTCGGATGTGAACCGAAGGAACTGAAAGTTGAACAGGCTGCTACTTTGGTAGGTATGTGTAAGAATCCGTCACTCTATAACCCTGTTCGCTTTAATGAGCGTTCTCGTGGTCGCCGGAATGTGGTGCTTGAGCAAATGCGCAAGGCTGGTTATATCACTGAGGCAGAATGCGATTCTCTGAAAGCTCTCCCGTTGAAATTGACTTATAATCGTGTTGACCACAAGGAAGGAATGGCAACTTATTTCCGTGAATATCTTCGTGGAGTAATGACGGCACCGAAACCTGTCAAAAGTACCTATCGGGGCTGGCAGATGCAAAAATACTACGAGGATTCTCTTGCTTGGGAAACAAATCCGCTATACGGTTGGTGTGCAAAGAATAAAAAGAAGGACGGGACAAATTATAATGTCTACACTGACGGACTGAAAATCTACACAACTCTTAACTCGCACATGCAACAATATGCTGAAGAAGCGGTAGAAGAACATCTGAGCTTTTTGCAACCATTATTCTTTAAAGAAAAAGTGGGAAGTAAGAATGCTCCGTATGCGAGGTCTATATCGGCAAAACTTGTAGAGGAATTGCTGACAAAAGCAATGAAGCAAACTGACCGTTATCGTTTGATGAATGAAGCGGGAGCGTCTGAGCAGGAAATCAGAAAGGCTTTTGATACACCGCAAGAAATGACTGTGTTTTCTTGGACGGGAGCTAAGGATACGATTATGACACCCATGGATTCAATCCGTTATTATAAGTCTTTCCTGCGAACCGGATTTATGTCAATGGATCCGTTGAACGGGCACGTGAAGGCTTATGTGGGCGGACCGAATTATGTATATTTCCAATATGATATGGCAATGGTAGGTCGCCGTCAGGTCGGTTCTACTATCAAACCATATTTGTATACGCTTGCCATGGAAAATAATTTTTCTCCTTGTGATCAGGTACGTCATGTAGAGCAGACATTGATTACGGAAACAGGAGAACCGTGGTCGCCGCGTAACGCTAATAAAAAACGTTATGGTGAAATGGTAACTTTGAAATGGGGATTGGCCAATTCGGACAATTGGATTTCGGCTTATTTGATGGGGAAATTGAATCCGTATGAACTGGTTCGGTTGATTCATAGTTTCGGAGTACGCAATAAGGCCATTGATCCGGTGGTTTCACTCTGTCTGGGTCCTTGTGAGATTTCCGTCGGTGAAATGGTAAGTGCATATACAGCCTTTGCCAACAAAGGTATCAGGGTGGCTCCTTTATTCGTTACCCGCATCGAAGATAATGAGGGTAATGTGATTTCTACATTTGCTCCACAAATGGAGGAGGTGATTAGTGTTTCCAGTGTATATAAAATGCTCGTGATGCTTCGTGCGGTTATCAACGAAGGAACGGGAGCACGGGTGCGCCGCTATGGTATCACGGCTGATATGGGTGGTAAGACAGGTACGACAAACGATAACTCGGATAGCTGGTTTATGGGCTTCACGCCTTCATTGGTGTCCGGCTGTTGGGTAGGAGGTGATGAACGTGATATCCACTTCGGTTCGATGACTTATGGACAGGGCGCTGCTGCTGCATTGCCTATCTGGGCGAAATATATGAAAAAAGTATATGATGACCCGACTTTAGGATATGATCAGCAGGAGAAGTTCAAACTCCCTGAGGGATTTGATCCTTGTGCCGGTTCGGAAGCGTCGGACGGTGAAGTCTTTGAAGAAACCGGATTGGACGATCTGTTTAATTAAGAATCAGCTTCTTATGCACAAGTGTATTATTTGCATTGGAAGTAACTACAACCGGAAGGAGAATCTGCTTTTAGCACGAAAGAGACTAGCGGATTTGTTTCCTTCCATTCGTTTCACGACCGAACGGGAAACACAACCTTTGTTTTTCCGGAGTCCGGCGTTGTTCTCCAATCAAGTGGCACTGTTTTTCTCCGAAGCGGAAGAAGAAAAAGTGAAGAAGGAATTGAAAGCTATCGAGAAATGTGCCGGTCGTCGTCCGGAAGATAAGAAAGAAGAAAAAGTTTGTCTGGATATTGATTTACTCTCTTTTGACGATCGGGTGTTGAAGCCGGAGGATCTGAAAAGGGAGTACATCGTGAAAGGATTAGAAGAATTAAAATAAAATCAGATATGAAATTTCTGGGAATTATACCTGCCCGTTATGCATCCACTCGTTTCCCTGCGAAACCATTGGCTATCTTGGGCGGAAAAACAGTGATACAACGTGTGTATGAACAGGTAGCAGGGGTACTTGACGATGCCTATGTTGCTACGGACGATGAGCGGATCGAAGCTGCAGTGAAAGCATTTGGAGGGAAAGTGGTAATGACGTCTGTTGATCATAAAAGTGGTACGGACCGTTGTTACGAAGCTTGTACTAAGATCGGAGGTGATTTTGATGTTGTTGTCAATATACAAGGTGATGAGCCTTTTATCCAACCTTCACAACTTAATGCTGTAAAAGCTTGTTTTGAAGACCCGACTACACAGATTGCCACATTGGTAAAACCTTTCACTGCCGATGAACCGTTTGCCGTTTTGGAAAATGTGAACTCTCCGAAAGTGGTGGTTAACAAGAATTGGAATGCACTGTACTTCAGCCGTTCCATTATTCCTTATCAGCGTAATACTGAAAAGCAGGACTGGCTGAAAGGGCATACTTACTATAAGCATATTGGTCTGTACGCTTACCGCACGGACGTATTGAAGGAAATAACTGCCTTGCCGCAATCTTCTTTGGAACTGGCTGAGTCTCTGGAACAACTTCGCTGGTTGGAAAACGGATATAAAATTAAAGTAGGTATTAGCGAAGTGGAAACTATTGGTATTGATACACCGCAGGATTTAGAACGTGCAGAAGAATTTTTGAAGAGTAGGTCATAATATGAATCGTAAGATACAACCCGAAATACAAACCCTGAAAGATTTTCGTATTCTTCCTCCTGTCCGGACTACGTTACCTAATGGTATTCCGTTGACTGTAATCAATGTCGGTGAGCAGGATGTGGTACGCATGGATATACTTTTCGGTGGGGGACGCTGGCAACAGTCGCAGAAATTGCAGGCATTGTTTACTAACCGGATGCTGCGTGAAGGCACAAAGAAATATACGGCTGCCACAATTGCCGGAAAACTGGACTATTATGGTTCATGGCTGGAATTATCCAGTTCTTCGGACTATGCTTACATTACTGTTTATTCATTGAATAAATATGTGGCGGAAACGTTGGAAGTGGTGGAGTCGATGATTAAAGAGCCGTTGTTTCCGGAAAAGGAGTTGCATACGATTTTGGATACTAATATCCAACAATATCTGGTCAATACCTCCAAGGTGGATTTTCTGGCACATCGTAGTTTGTTACAGTCTCTTTACGGAGAACAACATCCATGTGGGAAGATTGTCGTGGAGGAGGATTATCATGCTATCACTCCCGAAGTTCTTCGTAATTTTTATGAACGGTATTATCATTCGGGCAATTGCTCTATTTTTCTTTCCGGCAAGGTGACGGAAGATATTATTCGACGGGTGAAGGATACGTTCGGCTCTCCATTCGGGCAATATCAGTTGCAGACATCGAAATTAAATTTCCCTTATATTGCCGTGCCAGAGAAACGGATTTTTACGGAACGGGAAGATGCGATGCAAAGTGCCGTAAAAATGGGATATACTACTATCACCCGTGAGCATCCCGATTATCTGAAGTTACGGGTATTGATGACTGTATTAGGAGGTTACTTCGGTAGTCGCCTGATGTCTAATATCCGGGAAGAGAAAGGATATACTTATGGTATTTCGGCAGGAATTATGTTCTATCCGGATAGTGGTTTACTGATTGTTTCGACGGAAACGGATAATGAATACGTAGAACCGTTGATTCAGGAAGTGTATCATGAGATCGATCGTTTACATCAGGAGGTTGTGCCCGTAGAGGAACTGTCTATGGTGCGCAATTATATGCTTGGCGAAATGTGCAGGAGCTACGAATCGGCTTTTTCACTGTCGGATGCATGGATTTTTATAGCTACTTCCGGCTTGGGAGACGACTATTTTTCACGTTCTTTGCAAGCTGTACAGGAGGTTACACCTGCCGAATTACAGGATTTGGCGCAGCGTTATTTGTGCAAAGAGAAATTAAAAGAGGTCATAGCAGGTAAAAAGATATCATAAATTACTTTCCGGTAGGGGGCTTTTTGGGAGAGAAATCGTATCTTTGTCCAAATTGTAATTTTAATGAGTAACTACTAAAACCAATGAGGAAATATCTATATACTACACTTTTACTGGCTCTCCTTGCTCAAGGAGGAGCAATGGCACAAGATAACGAAGGAAAAAAAAGCGGATTTTTCGGAAAAATAAAAGATACATTCTCCACTGAAATAAAGATTGGAAATTATACTTTTAAGGATGGCAGCGTCTATACGGGAGAGATGAAGGGACGCAAGCCGAATGGCAAAGGAAAGACAGTCTTTAAGAACGGTGATGTCTACGAAGGGGAGTATATAAAAGGAAAACGTGAAGGATTCGGAATTTATATGTTCCCTGATGGAGAAAAATACGAAGGTCAATGGTTTCAGGACCAACAGCATGGTAAAGGTATTTATTACTTTATGAATAATAACCGTTACGACGGTATGTGGTATCAGGATTATCAGCATGGTGAAGGAACAATGTATTATCATAACGGTGATTTATACGTAGGACATTGGGTAAATGATAAACGTGAGGGCGAAGGTACATATACCTGGGCGAACGGTGCGAAATATTCCGGGCATTGGAAAAATGACAAGAAAAACGGCAAAGGAACCATGAACTGGGACGACGGCTGTAAATATGACGGTGATTGGAAAGATGATGTCCGTCATGGAAAAGGTACTTTTGAATATACCAACGGCGATAAATATGAAGGCGACTGGGCAGATGATATCCAACACGGAAAGGGGACTTACTTTTTCCATACAGGAGACCGCTATGAGGGTTCTTATCTCTTAGGTGAGCGTACCGGTGCAGGGGTTTATTATCATGCTAATGGTGATAAATATGTAGGAAACTTTAAAGATGGTATGCAGGACGGAAGAGGCACTTTTACCTGGGCAAACGGTGCTGTGTATGAAGGTGAGTGGAAAAATAATAAACGTGAAGGTAAGGGTACTTATAAATGGAGTAACGGAGACGTATATGAGGGCGACTGGAAAGATAACCGCCCGAACGGTCAGGGAACTTTAAAAACTGTTGCCGGAATGCAGTATAAAGGTGGTTTTGTAGACGGTCTGGAAGAAGGACAAGGTGTGCAGACCGACAAGGATGGTAACCGCTTTGAAGGTTTTTTCAAACAGGGAAAAAAGAATGGTCCTTTTGTAGAAACTGATAAGGATGGAAAAGTTATTAAAAAAGGAACATATAAGTTCGGAAGATTACAATAGAGAATTGTGGATAAATGATAGTAGGCTGCGCATTGCGTGGCCTATTTTTTTGTGTATATTATCCCTGAAGGGTAAAATAAAAATGGATAATGACCATGACAGTCATTATCCATTTTATTATTTTTCAGTCGACTCTTTTATTAAATAATATATTGTGAACTGATAGATTCGTTATTCATTACTCGTTTGATAGTTTCAGCAAACATATCGGCAATACTCAACTGTTTTACTTTCGCACATTTCTTTGCGTAAGGGATACTGTCAGTAAATACCATTTCTGTCAAGCCGGACTCTTGTACACGGAATGAAGCAGGGTCGGACATTACACAGTGGCTGGCAATAGCACGTACGGACTTGGCACCGGCTTCCAACATAATGTTGGCTGCTTTAGTGATCGTTCCTGCTGTGTCAACGATATCATCGATCAAAACAACATTTTTGTTTTTCACGTCACCAATGATTTGCATAGAAGCTACTTCATTTGCTTTTTCACGTGATTTGTTACAGAGTACCAATGGCACACCGAGGTATTTGGAGAAAGTACTAGCACGTTTTGAACCTCCTACATCCGGTGTAGCAATCACCAGTTCTTCCAGTTTCAACGACTGGATGTAGGGGAGGAATACGGCTGATGCATACAGATGGTCTACCGGGATATTGAAGAATCCCTGAATTTGATCTGCGTGCAAATCCATTGTGATTAGTCGGTCGATACCTGCTACTGACAGTAGATCGGCTACCAACTTAGCTCCGATAGATACACGAGGTTTGTCTTTTCTATCCTGACGTGCCCAACCAAAGTAAGGGACAACTGCTACAACGCTCTTTGCAGATGCACGTTTGGCAGCGTCAATCATCAGGAGAAGTTCCATTAAGTTGTCTGAGTTTGGGAATGTGGATTGAACCAGGAATACATGTGCGCCACGAATTGATTCCTCATATGAAACCGCAAATTCACCATCGGCAAAATGGGTAATGTTCATATTTCCCAGAGGACAATCCAGGCTTGCGCAGATTTTTTCTGCAAGATATCTCGAGTTCGTTCCCGAGAATACCATAAAGGGTGCTTTTTCGCTCATTTTGTAATAGATGTTACCTATTTGTTAATTTGCCTGCAAAGGTAGGAATTTCTCTTATTATTTAGAAGGACTTATTGTATAAAAAATATTTTTCTCTCCAATCTTATCGGAAATATTTGTAGATTTGCTTTCTGAAAACAGAAAATCACTAAAATGAGTTCACGCTTTCCTCTATATATAATAGGTATAGTGTTGTTTGCCTCTTTTTTTTCGTGTACGGATATGGTGCCGACAAAAGAGGTACGGTTGATTGATTCGCTGAACGGGAAGGCGTATGCTTATCGTTACCGAAGTCTTGATTCTTCCTACAAATATGCTGATGCGGCCTATCGACAGGTAAATTTTTACAAATCGGGAAAAGCCGAAGCTTCTAATAATCTTGGTTTTTGTGCGTATATGAATATGGACTTTGACCGTGCGGAAGCATTACATAAGGAAGTCTATAAGCTGACAAAGAATGAACTCGAACTCCTGATTGCTGATATCGGGCTGATGAAAATCTGCCAACGGACGGCAATGAACAAAGAATATTATGATTACCGGAACAGTGCGCTTCGCCGCATGAAACGTATCCGCGAAGAAAGCGACCTCTTTGCCGACCGGCACGAAACACTTCGGCTGGACTATGCGTTTACCGAGTTTTTTATCGTTTCGTCTATCTACTACTATTATCTTCAGCAGCGGCAGGAAGCGATTGACGCCCTCAACCAGATTCCGGAGGATGAAGCATTGACAGATACCAATCAGTTGCTTTATTATCATTATATCAAGGGCTCGGCTTCATTGGTGGAAGCAAATAATCCGGAAGAAAGAAAGCTTCGTGAGTTCGACCAGCTTTACTATACATGGCGGATAGCCGTTCAAAGTAAGAACCCTTATTTCGAAGGGAATGGTTTGCAAGGGTTGGCTAATCTGATGGTTTCTCCTGCCAATTTCGAGTTTTATCGGGTAAGGAGGACGCATGCACTCGACCAATTCGATTTTCCGGTGGATTCACTTATGCCTTTGCGTATGGCACAGTTGGCACTTGAGAAATTTCAGGAATATGATGATTTATATCAGATTGCCGGGGCGTATGTGTCTATCGGTAAGTATCTGAATGCGCATGGTCGTTATTCGGAAGCACTCGATACATTGACAAAAGCACTGGATTGTGTGAATCAACATCATCTGCTTTATTATCATTATAAGGCAGATACACTGGACAAATTGTGGCCTTATGCCGAAGGGGATACGACCTACACCGGAGTACCGTGGATTACGGAAGAGAAGGTTAAAACTGTTCCCGAATGGATTTCAAGGATTCGCGAGCAGTTGAGCGTTTCGTATGCAGGATTGGGAATGAAGCACGCATCGGACTATAACCGGAATATTTATCTGGATATTCTGAACTTTACACGGCAGGATAAGGAATTGGAGAGCCGCTATATTTCATTGGAAGCAGGTTCGCGGCAAATGACTCTCGTACTATCTGTGGTCATTGTTGGGTTGGTGCTGGTAGTTATTCTCTGGTGGTTCTTCAATAAGAGTTCCAAAACGCGAAATCAGGTGGATGTGGAACGACTACAACAGATTTTATCGTTATGTAGGGATATAACTTCTTCTATTCCGATGAATGTTCCTTTAATTCAGCAAGGAATTGACCAATTATTCGGCAAAGGACGGATGACATTGGAAATACCCGAAGAGGGGAAAGCGGCACTTGTTCCTGTGCACCGATTAAGCAAAGACGAGAAAGCGCTGGTGCATGTGCTTGAGCCATATATTATTTGGGCTGCTGATAATGAACAAATGGTAGAGGCATTGAGCGACGAACGGATTCAATTGGAAAAACAACGGTATGTGTACGAGCAGCATATTGCCGGGAATAAACGCCAGAATCTGATAAAGAAGGCTTGTCTGGCGATTGTAAATGGCATCAATCCATATATTGACCGGATTTTGAACGAGGTACATAAGTTGACAGAGAAAGGTTATATTGACGATGAGAAGATTAAGAAAGAGAAGTATCAGTATATTGACGAACTGGTGACTACTATCAATGAGTATAATGACATTCTTGCTCTTTGGATCAAGATGAAGCAGGGAACTCTTAGCCTGAATATTGAAACATTCGGTCTTAATGAGTTGTTCGATTTATTGGGAAAGGGACGTCGTGCCTTTGAGATGAAAGAACAGACGTTAGAAATTGAACCGACCCATGCTATGGTGAAGGCGGACCGTGCACTGACCCTATTTATGATAAATACGTTGGCCGAGAATGCCCGCAAATATACTCCTGAGGGAGGTGTAATCAAGGTGTATGCACGTACTACGGATTCTTATGTGGAGATTTCTGTAGAAGATAATGGAAGGGGGATCTCAGCCGAAGATGTGGCACAGATTATTGGTGAGAAAGTGTATGATTCACGTGTTATCGGTATGAAGAATGCCACGGATGCAGATGAATTGAAGGAAAATAAGGGTAGTGGCTTCGGATTGATGAATTGTAAGGGAATCATCGAGAAATATAAGAAAACGAATGAACTGTTCCGAGTATGTGTATTCAACGTGGAAAGCGAACTTGGAAAAGGGAGTCGCTTTTATTTCCGTTTGCCTTCGGGAGTGCGCAAAGTAATTGGAGTGCTACTTTGCCTCTTACTTCCGTTTGGTATGGGGTCTTGTCTGTATGATCCGATTCCTCCGATGTTACAGGATACCGATTCGATTGTGGTTATTACGGATTCTGCTTATGAAGATTTGTTGGATGCTGCATCAGATTATGCCAATGCTGCTTATTTCGCTAATGTGGATGAGCAGTATGAGATTGCTTTGCAATATGCTGATTCTGCCATATTGTTGCTGAATGAGCATTATCAGAAATATGCGCGCCCGGATGCTACGCATCGGTATATGAAGCTCGTCGGTGAAGGTATACCTGCTGAGATTCTGTGGTGGAACGAACTTTTTGATTCGGATTATCATGTGATATTGGATATAAGAAATGAGGCGGCGGTTGCTTTTCTGGCATTGAAACAATTGGATGCGTATAGTTATAATAATTCGGCGTTTACAGATTTGTATAAGTTGCAGGGAGAAGATCAGACATTGGAAGGATATTGTCGGCAACTGGAACGTTCGAATATTAATAAGACAGTGGGAATTATCCTTTGTTTCGTTTTGTTGATTGTTTCTTTGGTAGGATATTATCTTTTGTATTTGAGGAAGCGGATACAAAATCGTTTGAGTTTGGAACAGGTACTTGAAATTAATCAGAAAGTATTTGCTGCTTCCCTGATTCGACCGCAGGAGCAGGAAAATGCAGAAGCGCTCCAAAGGGAAGAAAGTACGCTCAAAGAGATTCCGCAACGTATCGTAGATGAAGCATTCGGCTCGGTAAATGAGTTGTTGACGATTGACCGGATGGGGATTGCCGTTTATAATGAAACGACACATTTGTTGGAATATGCTTCGAGTCCCGGACAGGAAATGCCGGAAATGGTGCAGCTATGTTTTGATTCAAGAGAATATATTTCCGAGCAACATCGTCAGGCAATACCTCTCATGGTAGAAGCGGGAGGTGAACACCAATGTGTCGGTGTGCTTTATTTGGAACGAAGAGAAGGGACGGAACAGGAAACTGACCGTTTGCTTTTCGAACTGGTGGCACGTTATGTAGCTATTGTCGTATTTAACGCTGTGGTGAAACTGGCAACGAAATATCGTGATATTGAGTCGGCGCATGAGGAAACGCAACGGGCGTCTTGGGAGGACAGTATGTTACATGTACAGAATATGGTACTTGATAATTGTCTTTCGACTATCAAGCATGAAACGATTTATTATCCGAATAAGATTAAACAAATTATAGGTCGGCTGAATGCGCAGAACCTTTCGGAGAAAGAAGAAAAGGAGGCAGTGGAGACTATGACGGAGTTGATTGAATATTATAAGGGGATCTTTACTATTTTGAGTTCATGTGCTTCCCGCCAGTTGGAAGAGGTTACTTTCCGGCGGACCACGATTCCGGTTCAAGAGCTTTTCGAAACTGCCGGAAAATATTTCAAAAAGTCTGTAAAGAACCGTATGGATAAGATAGAGTTGGAGATGGCTCCGATAGATGCAAGAGTAATAGGAGATGTAAACCAGTTGCGTTTCTTATTGGAGAACCTGATTGATGAAGCATTGACGGTTCACGAAGACGGAGTATTGCGTTTGCAGGCTCGTAAGGATGATGAGTATATACGTTTTCTTTTCACGGATACAAGACGTGAAAAGAGCGTGTTGGAGTTGAATCAACTATTTTATCCGAATCTGGCACGTATGACGTCCGGAGAAAAGGGAGAATTGAGGGGGACGGAATATCTCGTATGTAAGCAGATAATCCGCGATCATGATGAATTTGCAGGGCGTAGAGGATGCCGTATTAATGCCGAACCGGCCGAAGGCGGAGGGTTTACGGTTTATTTTACTATTCCACGCAGATAATGAAAAAGAACACATATAAAGTTATTAGATAAGGAAATGGAAGAACAGAAATTTAAAGTTATTATTGTAGAAGATGTAAAACTGGAGTTGAAAGGTACAGAGGAGATTTTTCGCCATGAGATACCCAATGCAGAGGTTATTGGTACAGCTATGACGGAAAATGAGTTCTGGCCGTTAATGGAGGCACAACTTCCCGATTTGGTGTTGCTGGATTTAGGATTGGGAGGTTCAACCACTATCGGTGTTGATATATGCCGGAATATATTCAAACGTTACAAAGGAGTTCGGGTTTTGATATTTACGGGTGAAATTCTGAATGAAAAGTTATGGGTGGATGTGCTCAATGCCGGTGCTGACGGAATTATCCTGAAAACAGGGGAACTGCTCACCAAAACAGATGTGCAGGCTGTAATGGACGGAAAGAAGTTAGTTTTCAACTATCCGATTTTGGAAAAGATTGTAGATCGTTTCAAAAAATCGGTAGCTAACGATGCCAAGCGTCAGGAGGCGGTGATTAGTTATGATATTGATGAGTATGATGAGCGTTTCTTACGTCATCTGGCTTTAGGATATACGAAAGAAATGATTGCCAGTCTGAAGGGAATGCCTTTCGGAGTGAAGTCATTGGAAAAACGACAGAATGATCTTATAGGACGCCTTTTCCCTAATGGGGAACGGGTGGGAGTAAATGCTACCCGTCTAGCAGTGCGTGCATTAGAATTACGTATTATTGACTTGGATAATCTGGAGGCTGACGAAGAATAAATCTTGAGACAGATGAAGAATAAATGGCGTATGCCTCACCCCGCTACGATGTTCCTTCTGCTGACAATAGCAGTGGTCTTTCTTTCATGGATATGTGATATTTATGGATTGAAGGTGACACTGCCACAAACCGGTGAGGAGATTCGCGTACAGAGCTTATTGAGTCCGGAAGGAATTCGCTGGTGGTTGCGGAATGCTATCAAGAACTTTACCGGATTTGCACCGTTGGGTATGGTGATTATTGCTATGTTCGGACTGGGGGTTGCCCAGCATTCAGGATTTATTGGTGCATGCATCCGTTTGGGAGTGGGGAACCGGAAGGAGAAAAGGAAGGTTATCTTGTGGGTAATCGTTCTTGGCTTGTTGTCCAACGTTATTGGCGATGGCGGATATATTATCTTATTGCCTATTGCCGCCATGCTGTTCCAATGGGTAGGACTTCATCCGCTTGCAGGAATTATTACGGCTTATGTTTCAGTGGCATGCGGATATAGTGCAAATATTGTATTAAGCACAATGGATCCGTTGCTGGCTCATACCACTCAGGAAGCTGCACTAGCTCAGACAGGATATCAGGGAAATACCGAACCACTTTGCAATTATTTTTTCATGAGTGCTTCTACCGTAGTAATTACTGCTATTGTTTACTGGCTGACTCAGAAATGGCTTCTTCCCGCTTTAGGAAAATATGAAGGAAGCGTGAAAGTGGAAGCTTATCGGCCCTTGTCCCGTAAAGAACGGCGGGCGATAATGATTTCGATTATTGTAGCAGGAATTTATGTAGCTCTTATCTTATGGCTTACGTTTTCTTCTCATGGGATATTACGTGGCGTGAACGGTGGTTTGATGCATTCGCCTTTTATTGCCGGAATTCTTTTTCTTCTTTCCTTAGGGGCGGGCATCACGGGAATGGCTTACGGGTTCAGTTCCGGTCGTTATCGTTCCGACAATGATGTGATTGAAGGGCTTACCCAACCGATGAAACTTTTGGGTGTTTACTTTGTTATTGCTTTTTTTGCCGCTCAAATGTTCGCCTGCTTCGAGTATTCTCATTTGGATAAGTGTCTTGCTATTATGGGAGCTGATCTGCTTTCTTCTTTCGAGCCGGCTCCGTTATCTGCACTTGTTCTCTTTATCCTGTTTACAGCGTTTATCAATCTGATTATGGTATCTGCTACTTCCAAGTGGGCATTTATGTCTTTTATCTTTATCCCGATGTTTGCACAAATGGGAATCTCTCCGGATATCGCACAGTGCGCTTTCCGTATTGGTGACAGCTCGACAAATGCTATTACGCCTTTTATGTTTTATATGCCTCTGGTATTGACATATATGAGGCAATATGATAAACAAGTTACTTATGGGACATTACTCAAATACACTTGGCGCTACTCTGTAGGTATTTTAGCTGCATGGACGCTATTCTTTATTATTTGGTATTTACTGAGGATACCAATGGGACTATAATTTATATTAATAAATCAACCATGAATGAATTAAACAACAGGGAACAAGAGCAATATGCCGAGCCCACGACAAAAAAGAGTAGTAAGCAAATCGTAAAACGTACCTTGGTGGTGATAGGGTTGGCTTTGGCGGTATATGTAGTATACTCCGTGATTTATCTGTTTATCTCACCCGATCGTAATATTCAGCAGATTTATCTGGTTCCGGAAAATGCGGCATTTATTATTCAATCATCAGCTCCGATTGAAGATTGGGAGAAATTTAGCGGAAGCGAAACATGGCAATGTCTGAAAAAAGCGAAGTCTTTTGAGGAAGTTACGAAGAGTGTGGAAAAACTTGATTCAGTTGTGAAAAGTAACAAGGTGCTGTTGTCACTTGTCGGCAAACGGGATATGCTTATTTCACTTCATAAAACCCGCGCGACTGATTGGGATTTTCTGCTCATTCTGGATATGCAGAAAGCTTCTAAAATGGACTTGGTGAAAGATCAGCTTGAGACGGTTCTTGTAATGAGCGGCTTCACTGTTACTAACCGGATGCATAGTGGCATTAACATTCTTGAGATGCGTGATCCGGATACGCGTGATATCTTTTATATTGCTTTTGTGGATAATCATCTGGTAGGTTCTTATACTTCCGGGCTTATCGAATCGGCTATTGATTCACGTAACAAACCTAAAATCGGACTTGATCAAGCTTTTATTGAAACCGAGAAACTAGTTTCCGGTAAGGGACTCGTCAGGGTTTTTATCAACTATGAGCGTATCCCACAGTTTATGTCTATCTACCTGGGAACAAGGAATGAATATATTGATATGTTCAGTAATTCTATGAATTTTGCCGGTCTTTACTTGAATATGGGTAAGGATAAAATGGAGGTGAAAGGTTATACGTTGAAGAAAGATTCAGTAGATCCTTATATCACTGCCTTGCTGAATTCCGGAAAGCATAAAATGAAAGCGCATGAAATCTTGTCCGGACGAACGGCCCTTTATACGAATATTGGTTTTAATAATCCGATGACTTTTGTGAAGGAATTAGAAAATGCCCTCTCTGTTCATGATAAACAGTTGTATGATTCGTATCAAAATTCCCGAAAAAAGATTGAAGGACTGTTCGGTATCTCTTTGGAAGAAAACTTTTTGAGCTGGATGTCTGGAGAGTTTGCTATTACACAATCTGAACCGGGGTTACTTGGGCGTGAACCCGAACTGGTTTTGGCTATCAGAGCAAAAAGTATAAAGGATGCACGTGAGAACATGGAACTTATAGAAAAGAAGGTCAAACGTCGTACTCCGGTTAAAATTAAAACTGTTAATTATAAGGACTTTGAAATTAATTATGTCGAGATGAAAGGGTTCTTCCGACTGTTTTTCGGAAAACTATTTGATAAGTTCGAGAAACCCTATTATACTTATGTGGATGATTATGTTGTTTTTAGTAATAAAGCTGCATCTTTACTCTCATTCGTAGAGGATTATGAACAAAAGAACTTGTTGAAAGACAATCCGGGATTTAAAGATGCTTTTTCATATCTGAAATCCAGTTCTACGATTTTCTTATATACGGATGTACGTAAGTTCTATTCCCAGTTGAAGCTAATGATGAATCCTGCCACATGGAATGAGATACAGTCAAATAAGGATGTTTTGTATTCTTTCCCTTATTGGACTATGCAAGTGATAGGAGATAGCCAGTCTGCTTCTTTACAATATGTTATGGATTATAGTCCATACGAACCGGAAGAACTTGTTGAGGTTGCTACCGATGAGGAAGATGAAGAAATGAATGAAGATGTTGTGACCGAGAAAGAACAGTTAAGTGAATTGAAACGTTTCTATGTCGAAAAGTTTGAAGGAAATGTTCTACGTGAATTTTATCCGGAAGGAGCACTAAAGAGTGAAGCGGAAGTAAAAGAGGGAAAACGTCACGGACGTTATCGTGAATATTACGAAAATGGAAAATTAAGACTTCGTGGTAAATATTCGCATAACCAACCTAAGGGTACTTGGAAATATTATACCGAGGAAGGGAAGTTTGAGCGTAAAGAGAAGTTTTAAAGAACTTCTCTTATTCTGACCTACATGTTCAATCGTTTATCTTCTGCGCTGCAAAAGGAAGTTGTCTATAAAAGCGAAAGTAATTAAAAAATAAATCCGATAACTCTTTTCAAGTTATCGGATTTTATTTGTGATTCAAGTAACGTTTATTAATCGCTTGATTATTAATTGCTTGTATAATTGTATAGCCTACAATATGCCTACATTTCTTATCTATTACAGGTTATTTCTTACTTAATAAGACTTGTATTAGACGTTCCTTCTCCTCAATTATCCTTTCTAAATCAGCTATTTTTGCATCCTTATCAAGTTCATTTGATTTTATTCCAGGTATGGGAATATTATCAAAGAATACACCTACAGGAACTTCCAGAACCTTTGCTATTGCCTCAATGGTTTTTGTATTCGTTGTTCCATTCCTGACAATAGCCTGTATGCTACTATCTTCTTTTCCTATACGTGATGCAAGTTCTCGTATAGTGATTTTCTTTAACTCACATAATTCTCTTATTAACAAGAAATTAGCCATATTATATCTTTGTTATAACTTTTATTAACGTAATTCTTATTCACTTGTGGTGAAAATAATTATACCTTTGCTATGTAAAGTTAATAATAATGAGTATATTTATCACAAAGGTATGACGAAAAAAAAATTAAAAAGGAATGATGACGGCGAGAAACTAAGAATGTACCTTTTGAATTTGCCGGTAAAAGAATCTTCTGAAATGTCCCTTAAATTGGCAGAAGCATGTAAAGTGCCATTACATACCTTTCGTAATTGGCGGGGTAGTCGTTGTCGTATTCCCGAACTTGCCAAGGATAAGATCGAGGAAGTAACAGGCGTAAAAATCTTCCATAGTGAAAACCAATAAATAAAAGAAAAATGAAATCAAAGAAATTAGAAATCGAAATTCCGGAAGGTAAAACGGCCGTCTGGAGAAATGGCATCTTAACTCTTATTGATGAACCGGAGAAAGACGTAAAAGAACGTATTAAGACGTTTGAGGACGCCTGCCGTGAAATTGGCATTGATGCGGAAGCATGGAGCCGGGATAAAATATCCCTCGGTCTTGAACCTGACGTTCTGGCTTTCCTGAAACTCCGTATCATTGTCAAGGCTTTAAATGAAGGCTGGGAACCTCAATTTATAGAGGATGAATACCGTTATTATCCTTGGTTTATTCTTTATACAGGGGAAGAATACAATAAGTTGGACGAGGAAGAAAAGTCTCGTGTGGTGTATCGGTCGAGCAACAACGCGAACGCGTTGGGCGGTGGTTCGTGTGCGAACGCGAGTAACGGGGCATCGTACACGAATGCGAACATCGGCGTTCGGCTTGCCTTCAAAACGTCAGAACTGGCAGCGTATTGCGGTCGACAATTCCTTGATATTTGGGCGGACTTTGTTTTTCTTCCGGAAAAGAAAAGTGAATAAATAACCGGGGCGGCTTTTGCCGCTCCATATAATAACCGCCGGAGTGTGGAGATAACCCCGAAGGGCGAAAGCGGGTGTTATTGGTAGTTCGATGCTATCCTCCGGCACAGCTATAAACAACAATGAGCAAAATTTACATAGTAACTAAAAGGGAATCTGGAAAATACGAAGAAGACGGCGTTTGGTTTTCTATCCTTGCCGCATTTGATACGAGAAATAAAGCAGAAGAATATTTAAAGAAATATGTAAAAACGGCTCCTAAAGAAGCTTACTACACTTTCTATCGAATAGAATCTGTTCCGTTGTTTCTTTCTTCTCATAAAGTGAAAATAAACAGACCGAAACATACGACCTATCCTATTGGTGAATTGGTAAAATTAAAAATAAGTGGTGAAAAATAATTCAAATCAAGAACAGAAATGAGCAAAAAAATCTCCATAAAAGTAACTGAAGCACAACCGCTTCCTTGCCCTTATTGCAATGGTTTTTACGGTTATCAGTATAGTGATCTGTTTAGAATGAGTTACACGAGTGTGCATAATTCTGACGGTACATATTCCGGTGGGGAATATTCCGACGGAGTTTCCTTAAACAAGAGTAAAACAGCTTATTGTGTGAATTGTGGTACCAAACTACCTTTTACCCTAATACGTGAAGGTGAGGAACAAGTCGAATAATTAAAAATAAATCAGAAATGAAATCAACAATTACCACCCCCGATGAATTAACCACGCTACGAATAGAAGGCAGTAGTGGAACCTATAAAATATTCAGTAGCTTCCGCCCCATGGAATCCCCTGCGTTCGTGGATGCGGTGGACCGGAAATATAATCTGGCGGAGATTAAGAATCTTTCCGGCGGAAAAGGTTATTTCCTGGTACACTTGAACAGAGAGCAGCAGGAAACTATACAGGAGGATTTAAGCGCTATCCTTTGCGATAGTGTGCCATGTCTTCTGTAAACTAAGACGATCTTAACGAAATGCCATGAAAGAAGACAGACGCCTAAGAAACCTACGTTATCAGATGCGGAAGAAAGGTTACCAGTTCGATACAAAGAACCTGGTGGCCATTATGCCTTCACATGACAAACGTTCCCTTCTCCAGGAAAGGAGATTAAGCAAATTCGGTTTTTCAATTCAGTATAACATGTTTGAACAATGAAAGATAAAAATTTAAAATACATCGCCCACGCTATCATCGTGGTTGCCTTTATGGGGCTGATTGCCTTTGTCATTTATTATACGGGTAAAACCGCTTTTCTTTGGCTGTTATTATTCGTTTTCCTGTATCAACCTTGGACGGAGATGTGCCCGGGACGGAAAGAAGACAACGAAGAATAAGTAACCATGTAACTTTATAACGATGATAAAGGCAGAAGACATCTACAAAGTAACCAACAACGGGCTGGATATAATTCTACATTATTATCCGCAAGCCCGGGATTGTGTCGGAACCAACCGCCATTTCAAACGCCGGCCGTCAGAGGACGACGCGTCGGCCTGTATCAAGTTATTCGGAAAGGAAGGTTCCCAGCAGGTTTATAAGGTAACGGATTTCGGCGATACCGGAACGGCTCAAAGCCCTGTCGATATCTGCATGTATGAGGAAGGCCTCCGGTTTAACGAGGCTATCCTTAAACTTGCATCCATGTACAACGTAACCGATGAACTCAACCGTAACGTAAACAAGCCGGATATCCGTAAGGTTCCGGCCTCCCAGGATCAGAAAGACGGTACTAAAATTTTCGAGCTTGCCGATCATCTCACCCCGGAGCAGTTACGCATACTCGGCCCCCGTGTCACCCAGGAGAACGCCGAGGCCCTGCACTGGTATTCGGCCAAATACATAGGGTATGTAAAAAATCGCGAGGTAACTTATAAATACGCGACTGCGACATACCCTATCTTTATGCGCGAATGTCTGGTAAAACCGGCCGAGGGTGACACGCCCGAAGTGAAGTTCTATAAAATATACGAGCCCCTGAATCCGGACAAGCAGTGGCGTTTTTCCTACACCCCGGAAGGTGTCAAGCCGAAAGACTATATAAACGGCCTTTCCGAACTGAAAGCCTTATACCGGGAATTTAATTCCAGGGAGGAAGCCGCTTTTAAAAAGAATCCGGCCAATGCGGAAAAGCCCTATAAGGAGCAGAAGCTGCAGGAGGCGTTTATATGTTCCGGAGAGCGCGACGCCCTGTGTGTTAAATCGCTGGGCTTTTCCCCGATCTGGTTTAATTCGGAGACGTATAAACTTTCCGAACAGGACTATAAAGAGATCATGAAATACGTTGAGGTCCTGTATAACATACCCGATATCGACACGACGGGCAGGGTGAAGGGTACGGAACTTGCATTACGCTTTATCGATATCCATACGATCTGGCTACCGGCCTGGCTTACCACTTACCGGGACCAGCGGGGCAAACCGCGTAAGGACTTCCGGGACTTCATGGAATTAAGAAGCAAGAACGAAGATTTCCGTAACCTTATGACGCTTGCCATGCCCGCCAAATTCTGGTATTCCAAGTTTAACGAGAAATCCCGGCAATGGGATCACAATATAGACGCGGACTGCCTTCACTACTTTTTACGTCTTAACGGTTTCTATTCGCTTCATGATGAAAATTCCAGTTCAACGAAATACATCCGTATTACCGGCAATATCGTAAAACTGATAAAGGCAAAGGATATCCGGAAGTTTATCCGTGAGTGGGCCCAAGAGAGCTTTTTATCCCGCGATATAAGGAATCTTATTCTGAACAGCCCCAAACTGTCAGATACGGCCCTGGACAACTTGCAGGAGATCGAACTGGATTTTACCAATTATACCCATAATACGCAGATGTTCTTCTTTCCCGGTTGCAGCATGGAGGTAAGCGGTACCGGTATAAAGGAGCATCCGGCCAACGGCAGCACATTGTCCCACTACGTTTGGGAAGAAAACGTCCTGAAACACAAAGTCCGTCTAATGGAAGACATGTTTACCATTTCCCGTAAAAAAGACATAGAGGGGAACGATGTTTTTGATATCCGGATCAATGCCGTCCCGTCTAACTTTTTCGGCTATGTAATCAATTCGAGCCGCGTTTACTGGCGTAAGGAACTGGAATATAATTTCGACGACAAGAGCGTGGGGGAAGCGGAATCCTACCGGGAAAAACATAAATTCGATATCGAGGGGGAAGGCCTCACGGCGGAAGAAGTGGCCGAACAGAAAAGGAACCTTATCAACAAGATCTTTACTATCGGCTATATGTTGCACCGTTATAAATCCCCTTCGCGTGCCTGGGCACCACAGGCCATGGATAACAAGATCGGTGAAGACGGTGAATGTAACGGACGTTCGGGCAAATCGTTCATGTTCAAGGCCCTTTCCTACTTTATGAAGACCGTCAAGCTTTCCGGCCGTAATCCCAAGTTAATGGATAACCCGCATGTGTTCGACCAGGTAAACCAGCATACCGACTTTATCCTGGTGGATGATTGCGACCGGTATCTTAATACGGGCCTGTTTTACGATATCATCACATCAGATATGACCGTGAACCCGAAGAACAACCAGTCGTTTACTATACCTTTCGAGGAATCGGCCAAGCTGGGATTTACAACTAATTACGTTCCTATTGATTTTGATCCGTCTACGGAAGCCCGTTTGCTGTACCTGGTATTCTCCGACTACTACCACCAGCGTACGGAAGATAACGACTACCGGGAAACGCGTTCTATCCGGGACGATTTCGGTAAGGATTTGTTTTCCAAGACTTACAGCGAGAACGAGTGGAACGCCGATATAAATTTCTTCTTGCAGTGCTGCCGTTTTTACCTTTCCCTTTGCGAGGAATCTATAAAATTGCTTCCGCCCATGGAAAACATTATCAGGCGTAAATACAAGGCCGATATGGGCAATAACTTTGAGGACTGGGCGAACTCTTATTTCTCTCCGGACAGCGAGCACCTGGACAGCTTTATCGTCCGTGAAAAGGCTTTTGCTGATTACAAAAGTTTTTCCGGTGTGAATAAAATCACGATGCAGCGTTTTACAAAGGCCCTCAAAGGCTTTGTGGCCCTTTGCCCTTACATTGACGAGCTCAACCCGAAGGACCTTTGCAACTCCCAGGGGCGTATTGTACGTAAGGATAACGACGGCAAGGCCGCCGACATGATCTATCTGCGTTCATGCGGCACGGCGGAAACGGCTGCCGGTGGTGGAACGGAACCGGCCGATCCGACACTCATGTTTGTACCTGATGAACGACCGGATGAATGAATAACGCGCATTTGAAATTAAACAGCATGTCCGAGTTTACCGCGCTCTGGAACAGCGGCGAGAGGTTCCGGAAATTCGCCGAACAGGTCTACCGCTATCTGGAGCGTATGAAACCCGGTACCGTCCTGGCACTGGAACGCTATTCGGGCGAGCAGCTCGAATGGATCATCAAAACGGCCTGTGTTTTTATCCTGGAAGGCGACAACTACCTGGAGTATGAATTTAACGAGGACTATACGGCCGTCGTGCACCGCTATATACCCCCGGACGTAAAGAAATGGATTTTAAGCAGGTGCAAACATCGCGTATAAGACGGATCGGAGCCGGTATAAAATACGAAAAGAGGGACCAGATACGAATGTGTCGGTCCCTCTTTTCGTATGGAAACAAATGCGTCCCGCCCGGCTTCCCTCCCCATACCCCACCTCTATTTCATACAAAATTTTAGTAACCTTGTAACCTTTGTTTGCTTGAAAGAAAAAAGTCTGAAAATCAAATAAATAAATAGGAAATAAAGGTTACGAAGTTGCAGTTACAAAACGGTTACGAATTTTTCCGGTTTGTAACACCGGCCTTTTTATCTTCTACCGGTAAGCCCGGTTACAAACTGTTTTCCGGCCATTTTTTTGTAACGGAAATTAGTAACGTTACTAAGTTGCTAAGATACAGGATTTTACCTTTGTCGGTTGCCCGGTTACGAAATTACAAAAATTTAGTACCGAATTATATTAGCACAGCCTGGCAGAGAAAATGTCGGGTGTGTGGCGGCTGGAAAAGGCATATTATAATTATTCTCCCGGAGTATATTTATCAAAATGACGACTGAAAGCCTACATTTTCCCGTAAATGGCAGACCAACAGCCGATAAAGGAATATCTTTGCCTTTAAAAAGGAATGTTATTGCTATGATTACCACCCGAATACAGATCGAATCCTACCTGGCCGAGTATGTCCGGGGCAAATATTACGACGAAACGGTCGGTACCGTCCGTTTTCCTTCCTCGTCCGATATCTATGTGACCGTTTACGATCTCATGGAGAAACGGCCGGTAAATTGTCCGGCTGACCGCGGCAACCTGGAGTTTATGCTGCCTGACCGCCGGGAGGCCAATTTTGCCGGCGGCAAGTCTCCGGAACAGTTCAATTACATTTCCGTACGCGGTACCGCCATTCTTGAAAAGCGTCTGCGTGCCCTGATGTGGGCCGAGCTGCACGAACTCATGGACGAAAACAAGCACCTGCACGGAATCGAGTTTAAGGAAACCGTTTTTACCTTCCTGAAAAAGTATGATATCTCTTCCATTCAGGAAGACGGGCTGCTGAAAAACTACCAGCGGTGGCGGGACAGTTTCAGGCGTAAGAAGAAAAGGGCGTATAACCGAAAAAAAGTGTAAAAAAGCAAGTTATTTTTTACCTACCAACTGTATCTGTTTGTCCTTTTTTGTCCGGTTTTTGGCTGAAAAACGTCCGAAAAATGCTGAATGTTTGATTATCAATGCTTTATATCTGTAATTATGTCAAGAAAGTTAATATCCGCCGCCCATAGCCTGCAACTGGTTCCCGTTTACAACATTATCCATTTTGGCGTCGTGCTCTCGAAAGTCGTTATCCGCTCTATCGGAAAACCTGATATTCTTATGATCGTACCGGGAACCTTAAAACCGGGTGACAGCAAAAATGAAGACGTCTATACTAAAAAACATACCTTCAAGCTTGCCGACGTGTCGCAAAATAAGACGCTTTACCTGGAAAACCTGAAAGCGACGCCCTTTGTCGCCCTCTATACTGACGAAACGGGTAACACCCGTGTTTCCGGTTCTCCCGATTACCCGCTTACCTTTTCTTTTGAGATCGGCGGGGGCCTGTATAACTGCACCCTGTCCGGTACGGGTCCGGGCGTTGATGCGTTCCTGTAGGTTCCTTTCAGTCCTTCTCTACCTATTATATAGGCGTTTTCTTTGCCGTAAAAAAGAGAACGTGGACAAAATACAGGAGATTTTTACAGCACCTTGGGCAATCGCTGATAATGATTATTACCGGTTGCTTTCCTTACTTGTGCCGTGTGTTGCAGCCGGCAACCTGGATGCGATCGAAAAACGGCTCGACAATAATAAAATAACCGCCTACGCTACTACGCCTTACCTTGCCAACCGGTGGGAACTGGACGATGAGACATTGCCGGCTGACAGTGTGGCCGTCATTATCCTGGAAGGCACCTTGTATTCCTGGGAGACTTACCGCCTGGAAAAGCAGCTCCGGGATGTTTTCGATAATCCTAAGATTTGCGGTGCGGTACTCTGGATCAATGGGCCGGGCGGTATGGTCGCACATGTGGACCTGGCGGCTAAAATGATTGCCGAATCTTCCAAGCCTATAGCTACCTATGTGGCCGGTACCATGGGGAGTGCCCATTTCTGGCTGGGAACCGCCGCCGGTAGAACCTTTATCGCTTCCCCTATGTGTGAAGTCGGTTCCGTCGGGATCATGCTTACTTACCAATCTTTTAAGGAATATTTTAGGAAACAGGGCATTGATTACCGGGAAATCTATCCGGATAGTGCCGATCTGAAAAACTATGAAACCCGCGCGATTGAAAAAGAGAACAACGAAGAGCCTATAAAACAACGTCTGGCAGTCATGCACCGTATTTTCTGTGATGCGATCAGTCGGAATCTGGGTATTGCCTACGATCCGGAACTTCCCCTTTTCCGGGGACAGATATTCACCGGCGACGTAGCCGTGGCAAACGGTTATATAGACCAGTTCGGCACGCTGGAAGACGCTGTAAAGTGGGTACTGGCACAGGCCACCGTCAGAAAAGTAAATGAGATGTATAACATATAGTATTAACTTCAAAATTTTGTATATATGAAATTTAAGAGCTTTTCCGCTCACATTCTGGCCCTGCTGGGTCTGTCGGAATGGAGCAAGGTAGAGGACAAAAACTCTATCACGGTCGAGGAAGTGGCAAAACTGAAAAATTACGGTTTTACCGAAAAATTCCTCACGGACTTTAAAGCGTCCCTCGAAAACGATTTCCAGGACGAATCCGAAGACGGGAACCAGGGAGAGGAAACCGAGGAACCTAAAACTACCGCTTTCCTTCGTGGTTTGTTGGGTGACACTGCGGCACGTCTGACACAAGCGCAGGAACAGCTTGAAGCCTTGCAGACGCAACAGCGTGACGAGAACCGGAACAACACCGCGTTAATTGCCAAGAAGGATGCCGAAATAACAAAGCTTTCCGGTATTATCGCTCAACTTTCGGCCGCTGCGGAAGATGATCCGGGCAAAGGGAAACAACACAACGCCCAGGCGGACGGTAAAGGGAAATTCAATCTCCAGGACGAAAAGCAGCTGGGGGGCTTGCAGGGTGAAATGTTCTCACTGGAGGACCGCCCGTATAACCTTCGCGCTAAAGCTGCGTTAATGGAGGCTGCCGGTTTTGAAATGATCGCTCTTCCGAAAGCAAGTTCCATTGACTACAGCCGTTTGAAGGAGGACCTCGGGGCCTTTTACCGTATTCCCTGGCAGCAGCGTTTGCAGTCGTTTTTAATGGAACTTCCTTCCATTGAAAGTATTTTCCCGCTTGAATCCGGTTATCAGGATTTGGCTACGCTGGTTAATATCTGGCTGGGTGAGTTTTCACAGGCCGGTAATGAGGAATCCGACTTCGATAAGGTGACTAAAGGTTCCTACGAGTTCGACGATGAAACCCTGCGCATGTTCAACGTGATGTTTGCACACCGTTTCAAAAATTTAAAGGCCCTGGAGAAAACTTGGATCGGCACTTTGAACAAGGAAGGTTCAAACCCTATCAAGTGGTCTTTTATCGAGTATATCCTGGCCGAAACCGCCAAAAAGTTGCATAACGAGCGTGAACAACGCCGTATTAACGGAATCCGTAAGGACCCGAATCTGAACGAACCCGGCAAAGCACTTGCTGCAGCTGACGGACTGTATGAGTTCCTGAACAAGAAAGTGAACGGACATACCGATATCAATAACGGAAAACTCGTTTACCAGATCAAGCCGTTCGAATTGGGGGAAATTACCGAAGCAAACATCGGTGAAAAAGTGTACAAGGGTACTTGCATGATCCCGGCGGTTCTTCGTGACAGCGGTAACCTGGCACTTTATATGCCTTCGCACTTTATTGTATTGTATCATAAATACAATGAATTGCATTACGGGCAGAACCAGGATTACAAGGCTAACATCATGTATGTGAAGGAATATCCGGCGGTGAAGATTATTCCGGTTCCCAATGCTGACAACCACCACCGTATCTTCTGGACGTTTGAAGGTAACATTAAAACCTACGAGGATAAGCCGGGTGAAATGACGGCTTTCAACCTGGAGCAGGAAGACTGGAGCCTGAAAGTCTGGAGTAACTGGCGTGAAAGTATCTGGGCTATTGCCGTGGGATTCAAGTACACCAAGAAAGAAGATATGGACTATACGCGCCAGATGATCTTCTGTAATGAGTATGACCGCCCGGCGTCTTACTTCGTGGATGCTGACAAGGACAAGAACCCGTCGGCCAAACTTCATACATCCATTGTTACCGTAGCCAATACGGCCGAATTTACGATTACCGATATTGAAGACGCTCCGGTAGGTGCGGTTATTTCCCTGAAATGCGGAAGCGTGGATAAGGGTGTTAAGATCGAGAAAAGCGGAAATTTTGAACTTATTTCCGATGCCTGGCAGCCCGGTAAGGGGGACGTTATCAAACTGATGAAACGTGCCGACGGTAAATTTATCGAGATTGGTCGCGAAAACGCTTCTTCCGATGCGTTGCAGTTTGCGCCGGATGAAACGACACCTTCCTTGCTTGACGGTGAAGTATTCGTTACCGGTGTAAATACAAAAGCAACGGCAATCACTAACTTTACCGATGCAGAAGCCGGAATCGTTTACACGATTTACGGAAACGGTTCTGAAAATGCTTCTACCATTGCCAGCGGTGGAAACTTTGTTTTAACCGAAGCTATAACGCTTTCCGAAGGCAAGTTCATCAAATTGGCGAAAGCTGCTGACGGTAAATTCTACGAAGTGGCAAGAGGCTAAATTAATCGGAAGGGGTACTTTATCCCTTCCATTTTATAACCTTATAAATCATTAAGTTATGACATACGTAAAAGCAAGCGTAAGAAGGCCGGCCGGCAATCCCGGTAATGGTATTCAGCCCAAGGATCAGCTCGTAATTTACGACGTTGACGATATTCTTTATTTTCCGCCAAGAAACGAGGCCGGCGTGGTTATCGAGGAGGATATCGTGATGAAGGCGGGGCGTTATGCGATCGGTATTTACCTGACACCCGGTACCGCTGAAATCAGTTCCAACAGTGACGGGGAAACCGACGCCGAAGGTTATACGCCTTCCGTTAAGTTCAATCATCCCGGTAACGAACAGGAGATTCGCGAGTTTAAGACAAACTGGCTGTCTAAAAAATGTATCGTTGTTCTCCGTTATTGTAGCGGAAAGCCTGCCGATCTGATCGGAACGCCCTGTAACCCGTCTAAGTTATCCGTTTCTTATACCGGTTCCAATGAATCGAATACGAACGAACTTACTTTCACCCAGATCAGCAAGGGGGATGATATCGCCATTTACCGGGGTACCGACACCCTGGAAGAACCGGTGGCCGTAGTGGAAGCCGGTGCCACAGATATAGATTACCAGACAGACGGGCAGTACCAGCTTTCCGCAGGTGCGGCCAAAATAGCCGGTGTTACCGGTGGAAGTCATGGATCGGTAATTACCCTTATGGGATGTTCGGGCGTTGCGCCAACAGTGGAAAAAGGCGGTAATTTCCTTCTGAAAGGCGGTAAGACGTTTACCGCTTCCGAAGGTTCCCAACTGACATTGCGGGCGTTTAACGACGGTTCGGAGGCTATGAAATGGATTGAACAAAGCCGTTATGAGGCGTAAGTAAACGGCTTTCATATCATTCAAAGGGTGACCGGCAGCACATGCCCGGCCACCCTTTGTCCTTTTTGGGGGTAATTGCCTTTTTTTTCTTTGTATCATCAAATTTTATATAGTATGAAACAGGAAATTATTACCTATCTGGCCGGTCCGCGTAACTTTATTCAAGGCGTGGAACTGTACGAGAAATACGGTATCAACCGTATGCTAAAGAAGTCATTTCGCCGGCAGGGAGAAACGGAAACGATGAAGGCCATTCTTTTAGAGGAACTACGGAAGCTGGCCGGGCTTTCCGAACGTGAATTTAAGACGATCCGGCGCAACTCTAAACAGCCGGCCGCGGTAAAAATGGAACCCGCCCGACAGGAACCTCCAAAAATGCCGGTAAAATACAGCGATGATTTGCTGCTGGAACTTGCCGAATCTTTCGGCGTCAGCGTGGAAGAACTCGTTTCGTCCGATTTCCGGGATAAGGTTCTTTCCATGGATGAAAATGCCGACCGTGTGGAAGAGCTGGAAGAGGAACTGGAAGAGGCGGAGAAACGATACAAGGCGGCTCCGGAAACCGTAACCAAAATGATACGTTTCCGCGAGAAATTTACCTTCCTGAACTCTCCGGATTGTCCCGACATTCTGAAAATACTTGTTTCCGACATGTTCACCGCATACGGGAAGTATAAGGAGGCTTTCGCCCGTCTGGAGGTTACGCCGGATGATGTCAGTTCACTTTCTACAGCACAGGAAGCGCAGGCGGTTGTGGAAAATTTCATTACTAACCGCGAAATGTGGGACGAACTGGAATATTACCGGGAAAACGGAAAGATTTTGGGTAAATGTGAGAAGGTAAAAAGTTTGTCCGTCCGTAAGGGTGTCGAGAATCTTTCGGATATCGACATACAAAAGGCATTGAATAACGCTCGTGCCAACCTTTCAAAGAATAAGGCGAAACTGGAACAGGCCGGGGATGATGAGAAGAAGAAAGCGAGTGCCCTTGCAATGATCCAAAAGTGGGAGACTACAAAGAAAGCCATAGAGGAAGAAATCGAGGCGCGAAAAAAAAAGTAGTTGAACTTATTGCCACTTTGACAGGAAAACGGCAACGGATCATGAAGGACCGGGGCCGTTTTTCTCACCCTTGCGACCGCTCGGAGCTGGGGCACCAGCTCAAGACATTAACCCTCCGGATAGAAAAAGAAGAAAGCCGGCTTAAACAACTTTCCAATGATAACAAACCAAATTTATAACGAGGATTGCCTGGAGGCGTTGAAACGTGTTCCGGACAATTCTGTAGATTGTATAATAACCGATCCGCCTTATTTCCTGGGAATGACACATAACGGGCAGAAAGGCAGTTTTAAAGATTTGTCTATCTGTAAACCCTTTTACCGGGATTTGTTTCAGGAGTTTAACCGGGTGAAGAAACCCGGTGCTTGCGTGTATTTTTTTACGGACTGGCGCGGATATGCTTTTTATTATCCGTTGTTTGACTTGTATTTAGGCGCGTCAAACATGCTCGTTTGGAATAAACAGTCGGGGCCGGGTAATCATTACGCCTTTATACATGAACTTATTTTGTTTCATTGTGGAAAGGGTGTTTCTATTGGTGCCACAAACATAATAGATAATATCCGTTCTTTTGCGTCCGGTGCTAAACTGGTAGAAGGTGAAAAGGTTCATCCCACGCAAAAACCGGTGGCGTTGATCCGTAAACTGATTGAAGACAGTACAAAGCCGGGCGATTTGATCCTGGACACTTTCGGCGGTTCCGGTACTACGGCCGTGGCATCCATTGAAAGCGGCCGGAACTTTGTTTTAATGGAACAGGACGAAATTTATTATTTCACGGCACAGAAACGAATAAAAGATGCGTATGAACGATTTAACGGTGGTAGATAGTATTTACCTGGATGCGCAGCAAAAAGAGGATGTACGGCGTTTGTCTTCTTTAGGGTATTCTTCGAAAGACATAGCCGTTTCCCTGGGGCTTTCTCCGGAAGATGTCGGGCTTTTTGTCCGGGATGCGGAAACGGTGGGAACTTCTGTTAACTTTCTGATCCGGGAAGGGATTCTCGTAGCACGTGCCGCCCCTGAAATAAAACTCCATGAAGCGGCGGAAGGTGGAAACGTGGAAGCTATAAAACAGCTGGAGGCCGTACGGAAAAGACATACTTTTGAACGTTTAATCGAACAAATGGATGACGACGAATTTAATTAAGCCCTCACGAATAGACTTTGACAAGGTGGATATCAACCAGATTCAAAGGATTCTTTCTACCGGTACGCTGGAAGCACTCGCGCCCGATGAAAGGGAATATTACAGCCTTATGGAAATGGTACGGGGCCTTCGTGCCCGTATGCGTATAAATGGCAAGTTGGTGACAAAGGCCGGTATCATCCGCCTTTTAAAGTCGGAGCCTTACGGCCTTTCGGACTGGATGGCCCGCCAGGTGTACGCCGACAGTCTCAATTTCTTTTATACACAGGATAACGTACGTCCGCAGGCTTTCGCCAACCTGTATGCGGAAAAGGCCGAAAATTGGGCGAATACCGTCTTTCTTATGGGTAATGTAAAGGAGGCTAAGAACCTTCTGAAACTGGCGGCGGAACTTCGCGGATGTTATAAGGACCAACAGACCGAAATACCGGAGGAACTGCTTTCACAGAAAAGCACGGTTATTTATACTACCAGCCGTAAGGATCTGGGTGTTCCTGAAATCGACCGTAAGGAATTGGAAGAGTTTATCGACGCGATACCGGAAATTCCTGTTATTGTACGTGATAATATAAAAGAGGATGCGCGTATTAAAGCTTTTGATCTGAAAAAACGTATGTTGTATGATATCAAAGAGTTCGGGGAAGATAACGAAGGTGAGTAACGCCGATGATGTAGAAATAAAATACGGTCATATAATCCAGGTTCTGACGGACTGGATCGATACTACTATCCTTGTATCTATTGACGGCCGCGGTATGGCTAAATCTACCGTTATACAAGCCAGGCGTTCCGCCCGGTGTGTGGAAGAAATGCCCGGCGGTGCGTTCGCTTTTGTTGCCAATACCTACAGTAACCTGGAAGATAATATAATGCCGGCCGTACAGAAGGGCTGGCAACTTATGGGCCTGATCGAAGGGGTACACTATGTAAAAGATACCCGCCCGCCTGAATCCTGGCGGCGTAAATGTTCGGTTATCGTAGATGATTACAAGCATGTTTATAGCTTCTGGAACGGATGTGTTATTTTCATGGGATCACTGGATAACCCTTCATTGCTTGCCGGAAAGTCTGTAATACATCTGTTTTATGATGAAGCGAAGTACGATAAGGAAATGAAAGTAAACCGCGCTATGCCTATTCTTCGCGGTGATGCGATCACTTACGGACATTCCCATTTGTTCCTGGGAATAACCATTACTACCGATATGCCGGATATCGACGAAAACGAGTACGACTGGTTTTTCCGGTATGTCAAGCAAATGGACCCGGAACGGATCATTAAAATAGTGCAGGCGGCAAGTGTACGTAATGACTTGATAATTTCCCTTTTACGGGAACAAAGAAAGAACAGGCCTTCCCCCTTGAAACTGAAACGTTTGAAGCGGGATATTGAATATTACGATCGGGCTTTGTTGAAGTTGAGAAAAGGGCAGACGTTCTTTCTTAACGCTTCTTCATTCGCTAATGTTGAGATACTTACGATAGAGTATTTAAAGCGGTTGTATAATGGTACGCTGGAGCTTCACGAATTTAAAAAGTCGGTGGTGGGTATGCGTCCCGGTCTTCGCAGGGATTTACGTTTCTATGTGTTGTTTGGTGAAGGACATAAGTATTATAACGGTACCATGTCTGGAGAAGCCGCTTACAGCTCGCGGGAACTCCGGTACCTGCACCATGATAAAGCGATTGAAGGCGGTATGGACTTCGGTAATATGCTTTCTTTGGTGATCGGTCAGCCGGACGGTGCTTATTACCGGGTACATAAGAACTTTTTTGAGATACCGCCGGGCTGGTTCCGGGAGATCGCCGACCAGTTCCTTTCTTTTTTCCAGAACCACGAATACAAAGAACTGGATTTGTACTATGACCGTGCAGGTAATAACTTTGAAAAACAGAAGGAGGATTACGCGGGTAAGATCAAAGACGCCATAGAAAAAGACGGCAGCGGAAACCGTACCGGCTGGATCGTAAACCTAAAGAGCCGCAAACAGGCAGTTATCCGGCAGGATGCGGAATACGACTTCATGCAGGAGATTATGGGCGGTACCAACAAGAACCTGCCTATCCTGTTGGTTGATGCGGTGAACTGTAAAGAAATGGTTAGTTCTGTAGAAAAGGCAAAGGCTGAAATCAAATACCGGGGTAATTCTAAAGTAGTGTTCAAAGTGAAGAAGTCCGAAAAGCTGGCACCAAAAAAACTACCGATGTTATCCACCAATTTCTCCGACGCTTTCAAATACTTACTGATGCGCCCCGGCTGGATAGCTTTAGTACGAGGCAAGCGGACGCTGCAGGCCGACTCGTTTGTGGATCAATGGATAGAGAACAGGCATAAAAGGTAATTGCCTTGTAACGCTGGAAAATTGGTTTTCCGGCGTTTTTTGTGTTACCAGGTTACGGGTACCCCTCCGGGAGAGGTCATATTTCACCTTTTAGGGGGAGGGCAACTGCTTTCCGACTTCTGAGCGGCTCGGTCTTCGGAAGGTGTCATTTTTTTAGTTTTTGAATTTTTTTTCGGCTTTTGACTGTTTTTCAGTCGTTTATCTGCATTTAGACCAAAATTTTACGCGAAAAAGTGCGTTTTTTATGTGTTTTTGTTTCATTTTTTGCCCATTTTTGGGTGAATTACCGTGTATTTTGGGGCGGTTGCCTTTCATTTTTGATTGATTTTGGGGTAATATTTTTTATAAATGTATATATTTAAGTACTTTTGCAATCGTCAAAATTACACTGCATATATACCGTCAGGACTTACGGGGTGGTACAAACTAAAGTACACACTAATTTTAAGTTACTGATATGAAAAGATTTTTTTTAGTTATTGTATTGGCCATACTAACAATGGCAGCCATTGCACAAGAACCGTATAAGGCTTATTGTGAAATCGTGGGTACTGGAAATATAACCGGTACAAAAGTAAAAATAGAAGTAGATTTCGGCCAGAAGGCAAAATGGGCAACACCAAATGCTCGTTTTTTAGTAGATGAAAACGGTGAAAAGATGAATTTTAATTCAATGATAGACGCCGTTAACTATTTGGCTAAATTGGGTTGGGAACTAATACTGGCTTATCCGGTTACACCTACACAAGGAATGAGCAAAGACCCTGTTTATCACTATATTCTTTGTAAAAAGGTAACTTCTGATGAACAGATAAAAGAGGGAATTAATTTAAAAGACAAATAGAATATTAATTATAGTGTGTAACGCTCACCCTTAATCAGGTGGGCGTTTTTTGTTACGAAGTAACGAATCGTAGAGTCGAGAAACTTTCTTTCCTAATAAACTTTTATTAACGTTTTTTTTTTTTTTGTTCAGAATTTAATGCCGACATTTGCCCCTGTCAAAGTTAACACCGCTGGTGCGGTCCGGTGAGTCTCGGTTATTGGCTCGAATAAATAACGGGCTTTTTTTATGCCCGATAAGTGCTTGTTTAATACAAGGCGGTTGCCTTTCCCTAAACTTATAACCCGATCTTCGGACGGTTTGCGGTGTTAATTTTGACGAATTAGGGGAAATGGTAACCGCCTTTCCCATGTAAAATAGTCAAAATTAACACCGTTATGAAAAATGAATTTCAATCCGGTACAAGCTATGTACCTTCGTTCCGTACTGGTAGCACGGACGTAAACACAATCCAACATCGTTATTTTCAGGAACCGAAACATGAATGTACTGTTTGTTCAACTTCTGGGGCTTATTACTTATCTGCTATCGCTTGTTTCTGTCTTACTTTTATCTATCCACCGGCTGTCATTGGTGCAGTTATATGTGTGTGTCGTGCCAAGAAAGCGAGGAAAGGAGGCCGAAAATGATATCTTATTTTATAGAGCTTAACGAATATAAGCCACAGAACCGAAAATGTGCTGAAATGGCAGAGTTTGCAAACCAGTTTGGTAATACGCTTTGCCCTGATAAAATTTCCTTTGATGCTTTTAAAACTGAACTGGAAGCAAAGGTAAAGGAGCTGAACGAGAAATACCCTAAAACAATGCCGCTGAAAATATCTTCCGGTAGCGGGTTTATTCATATAGATCAGGACACTAAAACACATAATAACGGCTGTGACAAGCCTGTAGCCTATTTTTTCATTTACCGGGTTAAAAGAATATATAGGTTTTCAGAGCGTCCCCAGATAGAAAAGAAAGGAGGTGCCGAATGATATATACTGAATATCAGCAAGTGTTACTTACTCAATTACAAAACAATGATAAAAGGATTGAGGAAATAAAGAAGGAAAAGGAAGAAATACAGGAAATGTTTCTACAAGAAAGTAAATTTAAACCGGGTGATCTGATACAGATTGATTATAAAATAAGCAATGCTACTTTTAAAGTTCGTGGCTGGATTTTCCGGATTACATTCTGGAGGAATCGCCCGTATTATCACCTGAATTTACCCAAGAAAGACGGTTCCCGCGGATTAAGGGTTAAAAGTGTATGCGACGGGGTACTGGAAAGTATAACAAGTATTTCACATATTAAATTAGAAGACTTAAAAGGAGGTGCCAAATGAATACAAATAATCCTGATATCCTATTTTTCGTTAGACGTGAATACGGCACGCCTTCCATTGAATTAAGAGCCTATAAGGTGGAGAAGGTTAACAATGAGTTTGCTTTCCTTGAACTTGAACGTTTGCGGTTGGTTGTTTTCTCCGGTGATTTTCAGTCTGTATCACTTCATCACGAGTACGGTAAAAACAACTGTCTGTATAATAGTGCCAATAATATACCGGATTTGATGAAAGACATGAAGAGGTGGCAGTTATCGCCCATTGACAGACGTAATTACGAACGGTTTAGGAAAGTCGCCCTCGGGATATACCGGCAGGCCGGAATAATTGATTTCACTACCTTAGAGACTACACCGATTAAAAACGTTTAATGAAAGATTTGTTATGAAAGATATAGAAGTAAACGGCGCACATATAACAGATGAAAGTGCCGAGATTTTGACACAGTGGCAAACTAAGACGGAACCGGTTTCCGCTTGTTACATCGAAGTTATTGAGGACCTAATCGATTTCCTAATAGAGAAAGGAGATGAAAGTACACCAACAAATGAGGTGTTAAGAAGGATTCAATTATTACGTATGATGAAAAAAGACATCGAAAAGTTGTCTAATCCTTAATATTAACAATTTAGCATACCGGCTGAAAAGGCAGCCGTTGGGTTTAAGTCCCAGGTTAGGGTTTGTTTGTGCCGGGGTGGTTCCCGGCACTCTTTTTTATGTCCTTTTCGTCCGTTTCCGTTCTTCCCACCTTTGCAGTAACCAATGATTCAAATTATGAAAATAGGAACGGACAAATGGAAGCATTTCGGAATTAATTACGCTATATGTGCCCTGTTGGGTGATTATGGTGTTCCCTTTGCCCTGGGTGCTTCACTGGGTAAGGAATACGGGGATGAAATGTCCCCCTGTAATAAATGGGACTGGAAGGATATTCTGGCAGACCTGGCCGGGATCGTGGCGGGTTATTTGACGCATGTATGTATCGTCCGGACTATAATGTAACATTTTCAACTCTACTAATATGACGGAAACGATAATTACAGCGATTATTACAGCTCTTTGCACGGGTGGCCTGACTTGGTTATTCACTCTCCGGTATACCCGTAAACAGGCGGAAGCTGACGCCATGAAGTCAGTACAGGAGGTTTACCAGGAACTGATTGAGGATATGAAGAATGACCGTAAGGAATTGAAACAGCGGATCGACGATGTAGAGAGCCAGTACCGGGAACTCCAGCAGAAATGTAACGAAATGGAAAAGGATATCAGGCAGAACGCCCGCGTAATGGATATCATGAAACCGTTTCTTTGCGGGGTGAAAAATTGCCTGAACCGTAAATCTATCACTTTCGACACTAATAACTAAAATCAATTATGAGACATGGAATCGTACACCTACTTATTCTTATTTGTTTTGCAGCTTGTTTTTACGGTTGTCGTTCTCCTCGCTCTGTTACACGAAAAACGGTTACAGAAGCAACTGGAGAAGAAAAACAAACAACTACTGACGGAGTTATTGAACTTGCGCGGAGAGATTCGAGCCATGAGGAGCACGTACTTGACGTTTACCGGGAAGATAGTACGCATATCCGTATCGACTACGACAGCCTCGGAAGAATTAAAGAAATTGATTTCAGTAACCGAAAAACTGAAAAAAGAACTGGAAAGAATCAAAGCAGTTCCCTCCGGGATCATAAGGAAACTACCAGTCAAACGGAAACAGCCGTTACCCGTAAATCCGACGTTAAGCAACAAAGCCAGGAAAAAGAAAAGACTACAAACGGGTGTAGCCTATGGACGTTCCTAAAATTCATGTTTTTCTTTCTATCCTTCTGCTTGGTACATGATAACTGGGCCAGTATTAAAAACTTTATCCGCCGGCTATGGAAAAAATAAACCTTTATGTAGCGGTAGAACAGATGAAGCGGATTACCATTTCCGGGGGTACCTTTTCTATCAAGTTCCGGAAATGGAACCGTCAGACGCGGGACGGCGGCGACATGGTGATACTTACTGCCGCCCGTTTGAGGAAAAAGGCGACGGATGAAAGCATCGAAAATTCAAGCTATAAACTATTCCTGACGGACACCACAACGGGCCGGCCGCTGAATTGCTGGGAATGTCTGGTAATGGAGTTCAACGGGAAAAGAATAACGATTTAAGATTATGGAAATAAGACGAAGTGGCAACTTTGGAATTATAGATACCGGCACCGACAAGGGTTTGATCTCCTTTTCTATCGGTGGCCGCGGTAAAGGTTGGGAACCTTCCAGCATCCAGTTAAACCGGCGGGGGGCTTTCTTTTCGCGAAAGATCAGCGTAAACGGTACCTTTATCGTTCCCATGGGTGACAATAACGACATGCCGGGCGAGGTCATGCGTTTACTGGATAAATTCTACGCCGGTGAAGGTATTATGGGTAAAATAGCCGGTTTACAGTGGGGAGAAGGCCCGCGGCTGTATGAGGATGCGATCGACGAAGAGAATAACCGTTTTTACCGGCGTTGGAAACTCGATCCGGAAATAACCGCCGACCTGGAGTCGTGGGATTACACGACGGTTCTTCACCGCTCACTCGTAGACTTAACACACATGCAGGGCTTTTTTATAAAGTTTGTCCGGAACCGTGCGCCGCGTGTAGGCAATCCCGGGCGTTTGGTACGGCTGGAACATATTCCCTACCAGAAGGCCCGCCTGGTATATCCTCCCGACGGCGAGGATGAACCGCAGGAAGTACTTGTGGGCGACTTTCCTTATCCTGATCCGGCCTATACTTACCGTTACCCGGTCTTTGATCCGGCCCACCCGTTCAAATATCCGGTTTCTGTGAAATATTATAATATCTATTCCTTTTGCAAGGATTTTATGAGTACACCGCGTTTTTTGGGTGCGCTTGACTGGCTGGAGCTTGCCGGCGGTCTGGCCGCTATCCTGATCGCCTATAACGAAAACGCTTCGGCCATTTCCCTGCATATCGAATCGCCGCAGTCTTACTGGGACCGCGCGGAAGCACGTATAAAACAGGTTTGCGAGCGTACGGGCGAGAAATACACGGCCCAGATGCTGGAAGATTTCAAGGACGAAGCTATGGAGAAATTCGCCTCCAACATTACCGGAAGGCAGAACGCCGGAAAATACATGCACACGACCAAATTCTGGAATCCGGAAGCGAATAACTTTGAGGGCTGGACGGTGGAACCACTGGATAAGAAGATAAAGGATTATGTGGACGCCCAGATTAAGATATCCAATAAGGCGGACGCTGCCGCCACTTCCGGCTTCGGTCTTGATCCGGTACTTTCAAATCTGATTATAGAAAACAAACTTTCTTCCGGATCGGAGAAATTATACAGCCTGAAAGTGTATAACGCTTCTGAAACGGCTATTCCGGACATGATCCTTTGTAAGCCGTTACAGCAGTATATTAATGCCAACTTTCCGGGTACCGCAACGAAAGTAGGGCTTTATCGTACCATAGTGGAAGCGGAACAGAACGTTTCACCCTCTAACCGTATGAAAGAAAATGCGTAGTCTGTTTTTTACACCGAAACCGGAAGATGTGCCGGAAGAACCGGTAAGCGACCGGCAACCGGAAGAGAACCGGGCCGATAACACCCCGGATAAGCATATAAAGGCCCGCCGGACGAAAAACGTTCATTTTGACCGGCGGATAAAATCGGAGCTGCACCTGGAAGAGTGTTTGCCCTGGCATTTTGAGAAAGGGGCGTCTTATCACTGTATCAGTCATGGGGACGTTGACAGCCTTACTTATCTTCGTGTGATCGTGAAGCAACAACCGGTGGAATATGTTCTGATTTCTACCTGGTGTATGGCAATTACCGATGTTAAGGAGGTGGAGAAATGGCTGGAGAGAAAAGACATAGGGCACGCGGATTTTTATGTAGGTGAAATCTTTCAAGGTTCCTACGCGGATGTTTATTTATACCTAAAGAAGGTGGCGGAACGTTTCGGATCACGTGTCTGCATCTTCCGTAATCATGCTAAAGTAATGGCCGGTTTTGGTAACGCTTTTGATTTTGTAATAGAAAGCTCGGCCAATGTGAACACCAATCCGCGCACGGAGCAGACCTGTATAACGATAGATACCGGGCTGGCCCGCTTTTATAAGGAGTTCTACGATGAAATAAACAATTTCACAAAGGATTTTGATAATTGGAAACCATATACATTAAAAAGAGACCGAGCAAATGACGAAGTTATTTAATAAAGGCGGTGACGGTGCCGGTGAAATAGTCCGTGTTCTGGGATTGATCGATAATGATCTTGATTTTACCAAGTGGGAACCTATCTTACCGCTGGGTATTCGGGATTTACAGGCTATCATCGGAACGGAACCCATAGACGCGGTAGATAAGTATTACCGTGAAGATCATGCGGACGGTACGGAACCGGACGGCATGGCGGAAACTTTGCGGCTGATGCAGCAGGCGGTGGCAATGTTTACCTGGTTAAAGGTCATTCCCACTTTAGACGCACAACACGGAACGGCCGGACGTGGCAAACACCTTGGAGAGAATGAAACGGGTATGACCGCCTTACAGGAGTTCAAGGATGAAGAGAATATCCGGAACCTGGCTTATGAAGCCGTAGACGCGTTGGTGGAGTTAATGGACCGCGAAAAGTTTGATTTCTGGATGAACGGCATTAAGAAAAAGGCTATAAACCGGCTTCTAATCCAGAATAAGGAAACGTTCGATGAATATTACAATATCGGCAGTCACCGGCTTTTTCTGGTGCTTATTCCTATGATCCGGGAAGTCCAGGACGGGCAGATAATACCTGTTATCACCCGGAACCGTTATAATAAACTGATTGAAGGCGATACCGTTTTAACGGAGAAATTGCTGGAGTATGTACGCCGCCCGCTTGCACTTCTCACCATAAAAAAGGCCGTTGAACGTTTACCGGTGGAAGTTCTACCCAATGGAATCGTACAGGTACAGCAGAGCACAACCGTACGGGATAAATTGCGGGCGGAAAAAGAGGCCCGGCAATCGGTTGCTAACAGTCTGGAGCAGGACGCGGCGGCTTACCTGGATGTATTGCAGGATATCATCAGGGAACTGGATGCGCAGTCGGAAACGGTGGATTACTATATACCGGGTGTTACCGTACAATCCAAAGGAATAACCTTTTAATGTCCGGACATGGAGAAGTTTACATATAATAGTAAGACGGCGGAGGTTCCTTCATGCCTGGATGAAGTCAGCAGTGAGCAGTACCGGCAGTTTCTTATATTGTCGGTACTGATGAACCGCGGTACGATCAGCCCCGGACAGTTCCGCGTAAAATGGCTTTCTTTCCTTCTGGGCATGAAAGCGGATTACACCATGTACCGGCGTGAGATCATCCGGGAGCTGGACGGCCAACTGGAAAAGCTGGACGGCTTTTTCTCTTATACGACCGGTAAGGAGGGCGAGCGGATCGTTACGCCCATTCTGAAAACCGGGCGTAACCTGATGCAGGATTTTGGGAGCTGGCATGGTGTCGGTGACATGCTGAACGGTCTTACTTTCGGTAACTTTTGTGATTGCCTGGATTTGTTGCAGCAAAGCAAGCAGGCGGCGACAGAAAAAGACGAACCGGCTATAAATGAAATCTTCCAGGATATCACATTAAAGCTTTACCGGTACAAGGACCCGGAGAAGATGCCGGCCGTTCCTTCCTTGCTTGCCATTCATGCGGTAAACTTCTTTTCCGCTGTTTGGGAAATGGTTCTTTCCGGACCGGTTTATATTGGTGGTGAAGATATTGACTTTCGGATATTATTTCAGAAGTTGGCATCCGAGGACCGGAAGGCGGACGATAAAACCGGCTGGACCGGAATAGTCTTTGAAGTGGCGGCTTCCGGCGTGTTCGGTAATAAGAAGGAGGTGGACGATACACCCTTTTGGGATGTATTACTTTATCTGTATAAATGTAAGTTTGAGTATTTACACCAAAAACGTAACAAGAAATGAGAACAACAACAGGAACAAAAAACAAGATTAAGCAATTTGAGGGGCTACGCCTGAAAGCGTATGTATGTGCCGCGGGAGTATGTACGATCGGTTACGGTCACACAACCGGCGTAAAACCGGGAGATGTTATCACCGAGGCCCGGGCCGACGCTTTCTTTGAATCGGATATCAGGGCGGTAGAAAACCAGGTAAACGCGCTTCCCCTTCATTTGGGACAGTACCAGTTTGACGCGGTAGTAAGCTTTTGCTTTAATGTAGGTATCGGAAAATTCAAGAAATCAACGCTTTATAAGAAGATCAGAGCGGATGCGTATGAGCCATCCATACCGGCAGAGTTTAAAAAGTGGATATACGGGGGCGGTAAGATTCTTCCGGGGCTTGTTACCCGCCGTGAATGGGAGGCGAAACGTTATCAGGGATTGACGATATGATAGATATAAAGGTTTACCGTGAATACTGGGAAGGCGTACAAAAACGTATTCCTGAAATAAAGAAGGTGCTACCCGTTACCATTGACGAGGAAATGAGTAAGACGATACAGGGGCTATCAAAAGAAGAATGTCCGGTGCTCTTTATTCTGATTCCGTCGGGAACGGGTGCCAGCCTTTCGGCTGACAATGTGAGGGAAAATAATTTATGCGTTATTTTCCTTATGAGCAAGTACGATCCCCAACGTAAAGGGGCTTATGAGACTATCGAAGAGGTGCAGCCGGTTATGGAGCGTATCAAACAAATGCTGATAGAAGATTCTGCCACCGGTTGCCCTGTCACTAAGGAACTGGATTTAACCAGCCTTTCCACTCTTCCGGAATCCGGCTTTTACCGGACGTTTGCAGGGTGGAGCCTGGCTTTCTCATTTAAAACAAGATTCTAACTGAATGGCCGAGAATTTTAAAACGGATTTTTTTACCGACCGGATCGGGCGTGGAATACAGGACATATTTCAAGCCCAACTGGATATCGCTACCAAACGGATTTACCAGAAAGGCCGTGAGCGTAGGAAAGTACAGGGAACCGGGGAGATCATACAAGGGCGATCCGGTGCATTAATGGCCGCACTACAGAACCCGAATTATTCGGTCATTCCGGACGGCGAAGGAGTAATCGCACATTCTAACCTTCCATTATATACCCGCTTCCTGGATATGAAGAAACACGGTAATTACCAGATTTATAACCGGCAGATATACGGGATTCTATATCATGACACACTCGGGAAGATTAAATATGAATATCAGGATTATGTAAGGGAAAGGATAAAAGAAATGTTTGCCAGTTCGCTAAAATAGGTAATAAAATTAATACCTAAATATTTGTAGGTAATGATTTTATTACCTATCTTTGTTTCAGTAACCAATAAAACAAAGTTTATGCCTGAAATTTGTAGATTCTTCGGTATTATTATATTCCTCTATTGGAAAGATCATAATCCGCCACATATTCATTTTACTTATGGTGATTATGAATGTTCTATTAGCGTATTGGATCGGATTGTAGACGGTTAGGCTCCAGCTAAAGTTATTGCAAAAGTAAATGAGTGGATTAACTTGCACGAGGCAGAAATACTTTCTCTTTGGGAAAAGGCCCAAAAAGGGGAAAAAATAGATAAAATTGAACCATTAAAATAAACGCTTATGTTACGGGTTATAGATGTGGATTATATTAGGAATTACGAGCTTCTTGTTACTTTCAGCGACGGGAGTAAAAAGATCGTAAATTTGGAACCTTATCTTACAGGTGAGGTTTTCGGGGAGTTATTGGATAAGGAAAAATTTGTTCAATATGGTTTAACCCGTGCTACTATTGAATGGGCCAATGGTGCCGACCTTGCACCGGAGTTTTTATATGAAATTGGTATAGCTGCATATTTTTAGACCCTATGAATGATTGTTTAGCTATTCAAGATAAGAAGGAAGAAACTTTCTTATATCGGATTTTTATTTCTCACCCGGAACTAAATGCTTCTGCGGTGGCTCGACGTATGGGAATAAGTCAAAGCCTTATGTCTCAATATATAAGTGGAATAAAAAAGCCCTCACAAGAACGGGAGGCCCTAATAGTAAATACTATTAAAGATATCGGTAAAGAACTAACGATGATTGTATGACATACGAAGATATTTTATTTTTGATCGGCTTTTTCCTGGTAATATTTTTTTTCGTAGGATGTAAGCATAAACCGGCTACTTTATCCGGGTGGCTTGCTTTTGCCTTTCTTTCCTTTATCGTGACGCCTCTTATATCGGTTCCTCTAACCTGGTACATTTGCTGGATGATAGATCGGGCAACAATTAAGGATAAAGAATGTTTTGATCCTTCGGATTTTACCTTTAAGAGATAAAATACTTTCTTCTTAGTATAATAAGCCTGTAGAATGGTTCTACGGGCTTTTTTTGTGTCCTTTTCCGCCACTTTACACCAGGATAATTTTGCCTTATAAAATTTACTCTTATGGCAAAATTAAAACCTGACTATATCGAATGGGTGTTAACCCTGAACGCCTCCGATGCGCAGAAGGAAATACATAATCTTTCAGAAAAGAACAAGGAGCTCCGGGATAGCAATAAGGAGATAAAAAAGGCTATGACCGATTTAATCGCCACCGGGAAAGCTGGCGGTAAACAATGGAAAAGGCTTGATGAGCAACTGAAAGAAAATAATAAGACGATCGGCGAGAATAACAAGAAGATTGCCGAATGTGAGAAACGGCTGGATAAAACCACCATGAGTGCCAACCAGCTGGCAAGGAAGGCAAACGCCTTGCGGAAAGAGCTTCGCGATACGGTGAAATCCTTGCAGCCGGAAAAATATGCCGCCCTGGAGAAGGAACTGAAAGAAGTTGAGAAAGCATACGGGCAGGCCACGAAAAAGGCGGAAGGTTTCGGCGGTTCCCTTCTTTCCCTGAATAAGATAAAAACGGTTCTGGCCGGTGTGTTTGTCACTATCGGCGCAATGATAACCGGACAGATTGTCGGCGGGCTAAGGGATGCGATCAGTACTATTATAGAGTTCGAGAAGAAAAACAGTACTTTGGCCGCTATTCTGGGAACCACGAAAAAGAGTATCAAGGATTTAACAGATGAAGCGCGCCGGCTGGGTGCTACTACTTCTTATACGGCCGCACAGGTAACGGAACTTCAGATAGAGCTTGCCAAGCTGGGATTTTTTAAAGAGGATATTAAAGCGATGACGCCTTCCGTGCTGAAATTCGCTAAGGCTGTGGACACTGATCTTGCCTCGGCTGCTACGCTTGCCGGTGCAACATTGCGTATTTTCAACCTTGATGCGGAAGATACGGAACGGGCTGTTTCTACTATGACTATGGGATGTAACGCATCCGCTTTAAGCTTCGAGTACTTAAATACGGCAATGTCTATTGTTGGGCCGGTTGCTAATTCTTTCGGATTCACGATCGAGGAAACGACCGCCCTTTTGGGGGCTTTGGCAAACAGCGGTTTCGACGCTTCATCGGCAGCGACGGCAACACGTAATATTTTGCTTAACTTGGCTGACGGTAGCGGTAAACTTGCACTTGCCCTTGGTGGTCCTGTAGATAACTTAGAAGACCTTGTAAAGGGGCTGAAAAAGCTGAACAGTGAAGGAATAGACCTTAATAAGGCACTGGATTTAACGGATAAACGTTCGGTTGCCGCATTTAATACCTTTTTAAATGGTACTGATACCGTTTTAAATCTCCGTGATGCAGTAACAGGAGCCGAAGAGGGATTTAATGCCATGGCGGAAGAAATGGGTGATAATGTACAAGGTTCCCTCAATACATTAAGTTCAACTATCGAAGGGGTAGTTTTACGTTTCTATGAATCAAAGGGTATTCTTCGGGATTTAATAGACCTTGTTACGCTTATGGTGGAAGGTGTGGGCGGTATGATCGACATGTTTAATAAATGGGGTGTTGTCACTTATACCGTTACCGCTTATTTGGTTTCTTACTATGGAGGACTGAAAATCGCTACCATGTGGCACGCCCGTTTTAAAACGGCGACCCTTGCTTCGGTCGTTGCAGAGAAAGCGCACGCCGTACAGCTTTATATCAGCCGGGCGGCTACTCTGGCTTATGCGGCGGCCCAGGCATTGCTGCACCTGAATATTAAAAGATGTACCGCCGCCCTTCGGTTAATGAGGATCGAACTTTTGAAGAATCCATATACGGCCCTGCTCGCGTTACTCGTGGCAGCCGGTGTTGCTATCTACCAGCTTGCAAAGAAGACGGAACAGGCTTCGGCGGCGATGAAGGCCCACCAGGAAGTCGTAAAGAAAGTGAATGAAGAATATGCCAGCCAGGAAGCAAAAATAAAAACTCTTGTAGCTGCTATTAATGACGAGAACCTTTCCAACTACACCCGTAAACAAAGGCTCGCTGAATTAAAAGAACTGATACCGGATTATAATGCGGAATTGAATGAAGAAGGCAGGCTCATAAACAACAACAAGGAGGCTATAGATCAATATTTAGTTTCCTTGGAAAAACAAATCAAGTTGAAAGCTTACCAGGAGGAACTGGAAGAATTGTACAAGAAAAAAAGGAATCTTGAAAGCCAGGAATCAGAGCAAAGCGACGCTTACTGGGACACCCGCCAGCAAAATACATTGTCAGGATATAACCGGAACAGTCTTACCGCTAAAATAAGCCGTTTATTTGGTACGGAAAAAGAGGCTAACCAGTTGAAAGCCCTACAGACAACACAGAAGGATTTGGCCGGTATAGAATCAGCAATCGCCCAGATCAATAATGATATCTTAAAAACAGAGGCGACGGCCACTTCATTAACCGGAACCAATAAAGAAAATATAAATACTGAAACATCCCTCATAAAGAAACTGGAGGCCGAAAAGAAAAAGGTTCAGGAACAGTGGGCGGAAGACAGCGAAGCGAATATCGCCAAGAAAAACAAGGAAATAGAACGTATCGACACCGAAATAAAACGTTTAAACGAACTGGGGAAGGTCAAAAAGAAGGCGGAAGCCGGGGAGTATAAAAATACGGAAACGGACGCCACGTTAAAACCTCTGGAGATCGAGCACGAAAAACGTATGCTTCTAATCAAACAGAACCGGGAGAAGGAAAATAAGACGGAAGCCCAGTATATTCTCGAAGGGACGGCGGAAAACCTTCGCTATTACCGGGAACGTATCGACGCACTCCAGAAGCTGGAAGCAAAAACGCCGGCTAATAAAAAGAAATTACTCGATGAAATCCACAAGCTCGAAACAGAAGCACAGACGGCCATTTTTACGGAAACCGGCAAGCAGGAGGACGCCCGTATAAAACTGGTACAGGAGAAACGGGACGAACGGTTAAAGATTGAAACCGCCTATTACAATGTCCAGAAGGACACCATGGAAAAAGCGGTATTAAACCAAAGTATCACGCAGGAAGCCGCCGACGCCTATATGCTGGAAGTTGAAGCGGAGCACACCGCAGAACTTCTGGAGATAAACCGTACTTACCAGAATGATATTGCCGCTTTGGAAATTACCGGTAAACAGAAACGTATAGAAACAGCGACGGAAGCGGCCGACGCCGTGCGTGAGTCTGAAATGAAGTTATTGCGTGATCGGGCGGCCATTGCTCAAAAAGTACGTGAAATAACTTCCGTTCCGGTAGGAATAACCGGTATGCAGGAAGCACACCGGAAACAGGTTCAGGATGTAGAAACGACTTATAATGCCATAATTGAGATAGCGAGGCAGGCGGGAATTTCTACCGTTGGTTTGGAGAAACAGAAACAGCAGGAAATTAGCCAGCTTGAATTTGAGTACCAGAATAGTTTATACCAGATTCAATCCCAGATCGGCGTATCATGGGCACAGGAATACCAGAATGAACTGGCCCTGTTAAAGAATCTGCACGATCAGGAATTAATAGATGAAAAGACATACCAGCGTAAAAAGCTGCAAATGCAGATGAATAACGCTAAAAAATACTTTGACTACTATTCCGGTCTTTCCTCTTCCATGGTGGAAGCCATTCAACAAGCCGAAATCGACCAGGTGGAAGCAAAATACGATGTTCTCATACAGGAAGCCGAGAACAACGGTGAAGATACTGCCGCCCTGGAAGAAGAGAAGGAAAATAAGAAACTGGAGATTCAAAAGAAGTACGCGGATGTAAACTTTGCTATCAAGTGTTCCCAGATCATAGCAGATACGGCCGTTTCGATTATGAAGGCGTACGCGGACCTCGGGCCGATTGCCGGAACCGTTGCTGCAGTAATGCTTGCGGCTACCGGTGTGGCCCAGCTTGCATCGGCCAAGGCAGAACGGGACAGGATTAAAAACATGTCCTTGAAAAACACCACCGGCAGCAAGACCGCCACGGCTGAACGTGTTGTTTCCGGTTCTTCCGGTGGTGGGTATTATGAAGGTGGTTACACCGGTCCCGGCGGACGTTATGAAGTGGCCGGCGTGGTTCATAAGGGGGAATATGTGGTACCACAGCCGGAAATGAATAATCCTAAAGTGATCGACGCCGTTAGCACTATCGAAGCGATCAGGCGGCAGCGTACCAGTGCCAACCCGTTACCACAGAATCCGGGTGAATATTATGAAGGCGGTTACGTGACTTCCCCTGCAGGTGATTCTTCCTACCGGGAGTTCCTGGAAGCGGCAAAGGAGCTTCGCGCCTCCTGTGAGGCTATCAAATTGATAAAGGCCTATATCGTTTACCAGGATTTGGAGAAGGCCAAAGAAACTATAGATAACGCCCGCGACACCTTTACACGCGGAAAATAAGTAATCATTATGCTAAAGATTAAGACGAACAAAGGTTATCTGGACTTAGGGGGTGACTTTACCGTACAGATCGACGAGAAATCCCCCGTCATGAACGACCGGGGATCACAAACCGTACCGGTCACGGTTCCCGTCACTGCCAACAATGCAGGGATAACCGGTTTTGCCCACCGGCTCGACATGGGTGTAAAACCGATGAATGAAGATCAGACATGTACGGTATTGGACGGGGTGTATAAACGTACCGGAAAGATAAATATCGTTTCCGCCGGCAGGACGGAAGGAATTACTTTAAATATCGGTTTTGACAATTCGGAAGCCTACAGCGCCTGGAAAGCAAAGAAACTGAACTCGATCACATTACCCAGCATAAGCGGCGGTACCGTTAGCGGTCTTATGTCCTCTATAAACTGGTTCTTCACGGATTCCCATGAAGATTTTGCCATATTTCAAATAGTAGTCAAAAATGATTCCAAGGACGGCACGTATTACCCGCAATACATAAACCGTATCACTTTGGATTCAAACGGTGAATATGCCTTATGCTATCAGGCAAGGACGGAAACACTACTGATAAATGATACCCCGACCGAAACGAGTTTACCGGAAGGGTACGGCGTGGCCCCCTTCTTATACGTGCACCGTGTCCTGGACTTTATATTTTCAGAATTTGGTTATACTATAACCGAAAATCCTTTTAAGACGGACAAGGAACTTTCCAGCCTGGTAATCCTGAACAATGCCGCCGACTGTTGCGTGACGGGTATCCTCAATTATGCCGATTTAATGCCGGATTGTACGATTGAGGACTTTTTAAACGCGCTGTATGTACGTTTCGGACTGGTTTATAATGTCTCTTCCGATACGAAAACGGCCACTTTAAGACTGATCCGGGATATAATGGAAGATGAACCTGCCGTTGATCTGTCCCGGAATCTGACGGCGGAACCCCTTATCAATTATGAAACGGCCCGTCAGATAAAGTTATCGGCCAAAACGTCTTTTACCGGTGCCGCGCCTTCGGTGGAACGGTACGAGGACTATATCAAGGGGAACGAAAAAATGGTTATCCGTGTAAGCCGTTTCGATCCTTCCCAGGCCTCCGTGTGGCTGAACTACGAGAAGACCACCGGCAACTGGTACAAATGGGATTCGGGCAACAAGAAGCATACGTTATCATCATCCAGTTTCTTTAACTGGGACCGGAAGACGGAAAACGTAGAGGACGAGGAGCTGGCGAGCGATGATGAATGCGTGTTTATGGATTTTGCCCCGAACGGCCTTCTTTCCCCGTATTACCTGGCCGGGTATGTGCACCGTTATACCTACCTGAAAACCTCTTCCGATGATGAAGAGGATTCGGAAAAGGAGGAGACGCCGCTTTCCTTCGCTTTCGCTTTTACAAAGGCCGTTACGGAAAGTACGGATTATTCCTTCGGTTCTATTTTACCATACGCTCCGGACGGCGGAGAAATTACGTTAAAAGACGGCAGCAAACATACGATATCGCTTTTATTCCAGTTTGAAGACGGTCTGTTTGCCAAGTTCTGGCAGAAGTATGACGCCGTATTAAGGCACTCTTTTAACCAGGTGGACACAAACACCCTTTTACCGGTTCACCAGCTTATGAAAATGGATGTCTTGACCCCGGTAGCCCTGCGGGGGCAGTACATGCTTCTGGACGGCCTTTCCTATTCGCTTCCTGCGGGTAAACTGGTACCGGTAAACATTACGTTGCGTTCCCTGCGTCTGATCGGTCCCTATAATCTGGATAATGAACAGGGCATTCCCGTGTGGGGCGGTGCTTCCTACGTGTGGGTCGTATATTCTTCCAATTTGCAGAGTGTACAGGCCGGAAGGGTGGAATATTGGGAAGATTATTACCGTTATCACTGGATGTATGCTGTGTACGGTTGCCGTGTATCGAATACGATATATGACGGGTATGTTACGCCGTCAACGGATGAGGATATATTAAAAAATCCGCCCACCGCACAGGATAACATCATAGAAAAAACTTACAAATGTAAGATAGAGGTTGAAATCGAGGTAAACGAGCGTTCCGGCGCGGCCAACTATTTTTGTTACGAAACGGAAGAAGTCGAATACCAGGTAAGGTTTGTCGCATCGAGGGTGCTTAGCTGATCCCGTCCTTTATTCTTCCTTTGATAAACCCAACTTTTGCAGCATGGAAAAGCAGAATAATATCATCCTTGCCCCGTCATCTTCACAGGTGACGGAGCTTTATAAGCTTTGGAGGGAAAACCATGCGGGGCGGCTCTCGGACTTTTACAAGTTCCTGACGTCTCCCACGGATCAGCGTGATCGTTTCCTTTCCGGACTTGAAAATAAGAGTGAGTTTAACGGAATATTCATCGTTAACACCTTTGAATTATGAGTTTGACAGCAAACATTGATCCGACGGAAAACGCCTTTACCGGAAACCCTGTTTATCTTTCGGTAGAAACTACTTCTATGGCGACTTACAATATAATGTATTTCGTGAACTTTGAATTTATGCGTTCCATATTTACCGGTAACGGTAATGGAAGTTTCAAGGTGAATATCGCGGAGGTCCTGGAAACGCTTTTTGTTGATATTCCCCCGTTAACGGACAGTTCCGAGATGTTGATAAGCCTTTCCGATAAACGGTATAACAAGGCGGTCGTCACGATCACCCTTCAAAATGAGGAGGAAGAAACGGCCACTTTGGTTGTTACTGCCTGGCGTGGCGGTATATCCAAACGGGCTTTTAAGAAATTGCATGAAGAAGGTAATAACATCTTTTCTTTGAAGTTCTTGAATGAATCCTGCAATTTCTTCTTTACCACCCGGAGCAATGACTGGCGTATAACGATGCGCGAGACGGAACTTTACCCGCTCTGTTTCATCTATCCGGAGCACGAGCTGAAAATAACGGAACTTCTTACCGGACAAAGCCTTGCAGTACCAGGCACGGCAGGGAATTTCTACGCCTTGAACCTGGAGGCCGTAAGACTTAAATTCTTTACCGATTACGGGGTACTGGCCAACCTTTTTGACGTGTATAGCGGTGAAACGTTCGCTCTCCGGATCGGGATCGAGCAAAGCCCGACGGTCCGCGAGCGTTACCGGCTCCGGTTCCTGAACAGTTACGGGGTTTACGAGGTGTTTTCCCTGGAAGGCGAGGCGAGCGTAACTCCCGGCATGGATGAAGACGAAGACGCTGTTTTCCGGCGTTACGATGAAATTACCGATGATTATTATTCGGATCGCATACGTACGGAGATACAGGAAGCCGTAACGGTTAAGACGGGATTCAAACGCCCGCAGGAAATACGCTTTCTTCTTGACCTGCTTTCCTCCGATGATGTCTACCTGGCAGGTTACGGCCGGGAAGAGATCAAGGTAATTCCTTCGGCGGAAGAGTTTTCTTACCGTGTCCGTCCGGACGCGCCGCAGAACGTGACGTTAAAGCTCACGTTTGCCGAGAAGGAGTCCAACTGGACGGGAGAAATCACGGAAAGCGGCTACCGGAAACCGCGGGTTCATTCCAAAGAGTTCAGTAAACAATTTAATTAATGTATCTATATGGCAACACAGGAGTATATCGATGATCTTATTATAGTCATTGAAACCGCGGAGGACGCGGAAAGCGTTACCAACCAAATGGTGGCGGCGGTTCTTGGCTTCTTGAACGAACACCTGAAACTGGTTTCCCAGGGTAAGGAAATCGAGGCGGAGGAAGCCGCCCGCATTGCCGCCGATGCAGCCTTGCAGAAGGCTATCGACGCCGTTTCTCTACGTATCGACCGGCTTGTCGGCAACAACGCTTCGCAGGCAATCGACAACTTTAACGAAATTCTTGCTTTTCTGGACGGGCTTAAAGACAGTGATTCGCTGGCCGCATTGCTGGCCGATATCAACGCCCGTATCGGCAGCGAAGACGGTTCACAGAGTGAAGACGGTTCCCTTTGGGGAAAGCTGAAAAGTCTGTCCCAGGATATTAGCAGTTGTTCCGAGGACATAAGCACGTTGCAGGCAGACCGTGACGAAATGAAACAGGAGTTGCAGGAAACTGCCGGGCGTCTGTCTTCCACCTTTACCAATGTAAACAACCTCTTGAACGCCGGCAGCGTTTATAGTGATCTGTCGGGGGTGTTTGCAGCATTGAAAACGGCGGGGAAGATTGACGATGTCCGGAAAAACGGCGTGATCCTTTCTTTCCTCACTGCCGACGGCTGGGTGACGAAACAATTTAAAGGCAATCCGGACACGGATTTTGAGAATGTCGAAAAGTGGGAGGATTTCGGCAGCGGCGGTTCAGGCGGCGGGAATACCTATAATGTAACCGGCAGTGTGCCGCTTACGGAAGGTTTCTATACCCTGGCTTCCGCCATTGCCGCGGTACCGGAGAAGTGGCGCGGCCGGGGGCGTGTCATCACCTTTGAAACATCGCTCGGCAAATGGGAGACGTACCAGTTTACCGGAACCGCCCTGGATGCCTGGGACCAGGAGGCGAGCTGGGAAGAGTTCGGCGGCAAAGGAACGGTAAAGAGCGTAACGGTAAACGGCGAGAAGCAGACGCCGGACGCGGCCGGTAATGTGAATGTAAACGTGGATATCCTGGAAGTGGACGAGACTTTGTCCGCCGATTCCACCAATCCGGTAGAAAACAAGGTAGTAACCGCCCGTTTTAACGAGGTGGACGCTTCCACGCTGTTTAACGTAAATGCGGAGGTAAGCGAGGATGAAACATCCGTCCGTCTGTCTTTCCAGAACAAAAGCGGCGCGGAAATTACCGCCGTGGATATCCCGGCCGGTTCCGGTGGAGGTTCCGGCGAAACGGTGGCTACTAAAATTGTCTTGAATGCGGCTGTAGATAACGCCATAATCAAGGAAGGCGGAAACGCCCGTCTTACTTATACATACGATCACCAATACACCACGGGGGATGAAAAGGGGGAATCTACCGGGCAAAAGGCGGATATCACCGTTACGATCAGGCGTGGAACAACTACCATGTATTCCCAGACGGTCAGCGATGTTTCCAAAGGCAGTTACGAACTGGACCTTTCAAGTTACTTGCTTGTTGGGAATACCGATATTTACGTAGTGGCAACCACAACCGATCCGACTACCGGCAAGAAACAGACCCGACAGGCGTTTACATCCGTGAAGGTTGTCAGCCTTTCCCTTACCAGCTCTTACAATCTGGCCGGGGCCATAGCCGCAGGCGGTTATACCCTGGCCGACACGATTAATATCCCTTATGCCGTGAGCGGTTCCGGAACAAAGGTCGTCACGCTTTATCTGAACGGCCGGCAACAGAACGCGCACACCATTACAAGATCGGGAACGACAAACGGCAGTTTCAGTTTGTCCCCCTCTTCGCTTGTGACCGGCCGGAATACCGTTCAAATGGTTGCCGAAATGGAGGCTTCCGCCGATCTCGTGTTAAAGTCTGAAAGTATCTATATTGATATTCTGAAATCCGGAGGATCGGCACCGTTCATCGGCACGATGATGAGTTTTCCGGACGGCCGTATTTTTACGGAGGACCATCTTGTTCCGCGCTTGGAAGCGGGGCAGTACGAACAGGTAAAATTTGACTTTGTGGCTTATGATCCTGACGCAACGCCGGCTCAAATGGACGTTTACCGGGACGGGGTGAAAACGCAGTCTGTCAGTGTGGCCCGTACTACGCAGACATATACCAACCGTTTTACGGAGCAGGGCGAGATCACTATGAAATTTAAGACGGGGGCCACGGAATACCCGTTTTATATCGACGTAACGGAAAGCGGGATCGACTTGCAGGAAACTACCGCCGGGCTTGTACTGAAACTTTCGGCAGCCGGGCGGAGCAACAGCGAATCCGATCCGGGAGCCTGGGATTATGGCGACATACATACGACATTTTCTGGTTTCGACTGGAGCAGCAACGGCTGGACGGGTGACGCCCTGAAACTTACGGGAGGCGCGAAGATTGAAATCGGGTACCGGCCGTTCTCCACGGATGCAACCACTACCGGGGCTACCTATGAAATGGAAATTCTTTGTTCGTCGGTAACGGACCGGCAGGGGGTGATACTGGACTGTATGGCCGGCGATATCGGTTTCCAGATGACAACGGAGCAGGCCCTTATGCGTGTTTCCGGCGGTACGGAAGTAAGTACGAAGTTTGCAAGTGATATGAACCTGAAAATGGCCTTTATTGTCGGGGCCAAGGCCGGTAAGCGGTTGCTGGAACTTTATGTAAACGGAATCCGTTGCGGAGCGGTGCAGTATGGGGCTACCGAAGGATTACTGCAGGCGGAACCGGTGAACATCCGTTTGTTCAGTGATACGGCGGATGTGGAGATCAGGAATTTCCGTATTTATAACCGTGCGCTTACGGATGATGAAGAATTGAACAATTACATGGTAGACCGGACTACGTCGGACGAAATGGTCCTGTTATTTGAAAAGAATGATGTTACGGGGGACAACGGTACGGATATCGACATAGACAAGTTACGCGCCCAGGGAAAGGCGGTTATGCGAATTGTCGGCGATGTGAACCTTGTCAACGCCACCAATAACAAGAAATTCGAGGTACCGGTCGATATCTATTTTTATAGCCCGCAGGGTAAGGAGTACGATTTTGTAGCAAGGAATGTCGGTCTAAGAATACAGGGTACATCATCCACCACTTATCCGCGTAAGAATTACCGTCTTTATTTCTTGCGCCTGGAAAAATACGGTACCACGCTGGAAGTTAACGGCGTGGATGTGCCGTCCCTTGAATACAGTTTCAAACCGGGAGCACGGCCGATCAGTATATTCTGTTTGAAAGCGGACTTTTCCGATTCTTCCGGTACACATAATACCGGTGCGGTGCGTATTGTGAACGACGTTTGGAAGAGGTGCGGGTGGCTGACACCGCCGCAGGCTGCATATAAGGGGGAATATGACGTACGTATAGGCGTGGACGGTTTCCCTATGGACCTGTTTTATGACAACGACGGCACCGGTGCGAATACTTATCTGGGAAAATACAATTTCAATAATGAGAAGTCGGAAAGTGCGATCATTTACGGTTTTGAAGGAATTGAAGGATTCAACGACGAAGCGGCCCTGAACGGGCAGCGTAACAAATGTATCTGTCTGGAGTTCCTGAACAACTCCGAGGCCCTTTGTCTGTTCGGGACTACCGACATGTCTTCTTTTGATGATGCGCTGGAATTTCGTTTCAAGGCGGACACTACCTGGGCGGATGCACACGAGGACGACAAGGCGGCAGTTACAAGGCTTTGGAACTGGATCGATTCATGTAAGGATGATCCCGCCAAGTTCCTGGCGGAATATAACCAGTATTTCGGTAATGACAGCCCGTTTGCATGGTATCTGATTACCGATTACTTTATGGCTGTGGATAACCGGGCAAAAAACATGATGCTGGCGACTTGGGACTCTCTGATCTGGTATTTCCTTCCTTACGATATGGACACGCTGTTCGGTGTGCGTAATGATTCGGTACTGAAATACGAATATACCATTACCCACGAAAGTTTTGACGATAGTATCGGTAGTTATGCTTTTGCCGGCCATGATTCCGTTTTATGGGAACTGGTACGGTCTTGTCCGGACAAATTGCGTGAAGTGGCGGAAACCTTGCGTAGCAATATGAGCCTTGAATATGTCCTGCAAGTATTTAACGAGGAACAAATGGGCAACTGGTGCGAGCGGATTTATAACAAGGATTCGGAATATAAATATATCCTTCCGCTTACCGAAGGGGTGACAACCGGCAGCGGAACCAGTTATTATAATTATCTGTATGCCTTGCAGGGAAGCCGTTATGCGCACCGTACTTATACCATTCAGAACCGTTTCGCCCTTTTGGATAGTCAGTATGTGGCCGGTACTTACCGTCGTGACAGCTTCGCGGCTTATTTCGGATACAAGTTCGGCAGCGATAACCGGAAAATTCGGATTACGGCCTCCGAACGGTATTATTACGGGTACGGGTACACGTCCGGAACACCGCACCAAAGCGCGGTACTTGCAGAAACGGCCGGGGCTGTGGTGGAACTGACAATGGACACGGATTTAATTGTAAACGATCCGCAATATTTCTACGGTGCAAGCCGTATTCGCGGGCTTGATCTGACGGATGTAGCCCACGCCATTGTCGGCACGTTGAACCTGAACAACTGCACGGCCTTGCGTGAACTGAATGTTAGTTGTGAGGCCGGACAGACGACATTTAACGCCCTTCTGGTGGGTAATTGCCGTAATCTTCGAAAACTCGACATATCCGGACTTAAATCTTCTTCCTTTACCGGTATGGACCTTTCAAGTAATACCAAACTTGAAACCTTCCTGGCCGGTGATACATCCCTTACCGGTGTGACATTTGCCGGCGGTGCGCCTCTGGCCGTTTGCGTCCTTCCCGGAACTTTGCAGACGCTCGAACTCCGGTACCTGAACAAACTAACCAATGCAGGGCTGCAGCTGGAAGGTACGGCAAATATCACGCGCCTTGTGATTGATAACTGTAGCCTGATCGACTGGAACACGTTATTACAGCAATGCAGTGCGACCAGCTATCTACGAATTACCGGTATAGATATGGACGGGAACGGTAATTTGCTTCGCAGGCTTATGACAATGGGCGGCGTTGATGAAGACGGGGGAAACGTGCAGACGTGCCGCCTGGTAGGTACGTACCGGCTCACCCAGTCCATGTCGGATGAAGAGTACGCCGCCACCTGTGCACATTTCCCGGAACTGAATATCATTCAGCCGCAGTTTGTCGGTATAAAAATAGATCAGACGGTAGGAGACGGGGAAAAGATTACGAATCTGGATAACTCTACCGGATATGACTATAATACTGAATTTACCCCGTCTTCCCATATATTGGAAGTGTTGTCGAAAAGACGTTGTATTCTGGCTAAAAAGACGGCGGAGGGTGAAATGACCTGTTACCCGCTTCATGATGAGAACCGAAATAAATACGCGGATAGTGACAGCGTGGAGAACGCCACGGATGCAGTATTAACCGGATCGGAAGGTGAAGTTTACATATATGAGCCTCATTACTGGTACAAGGGAGTAACGGACGTGCTGAATCAGTGCCTTTACGGTTTTATTTCAAGTAATGAGGATGCGCCGGCAGCAGCAGGGTACACCAGTATAAGATTTACCCGCGAGGAACTGGATGTGACGGAAGGGATCGGGATTCGTAAGAATACGGATTACACAACCATTGAAGAGGCGAAGAATGAATACGAATCCGGATCGTTCGCCCTGGTGGACGTCCGGGATTACAAGCAGGTTCGTTTTCCCGGTTTTGCTTCTACTCTTTACGGTGCTGTATTTATAGATGATGCCGGGAAAATAGTAAGTCGGATCAGCGTTTCAAATGCGAACGGTTTTATCAATGGTATGTATCTGTTTTGTGCCGTTCCTGTAGGGGCTACGAAACTGGCCTTTACTTTCCTTAATTCGGCGGCCTTCGATTTCGTTTTACTCACAACATCGGAAAGTGTGGAAGCGATCGAGCCGGACTGGGTAGAGCATACGGAATGCCTGGGCGGTGTTTATGAAGCCTATCTGATTGATGATGTGCTGCGTTCTGTCAGTGGTGTTTCAAGTGTAGGAACTATTTCACAGAGCCAGGCAGTCAAATACGCCCAGAACAGGGGCAAAGGTTTCCAGCTGTTCGACTGGGAGATGCACAAGGATGTGGGTAATCTGCATTTCTTTAAATACGGTAATACCGATTCGCAGGGAGTTTGCGGATATGGAACAAACAATTACCAGAAAGTGACAGGCCTTACAAATGCGCTGGGGATGCGTGATACGGTTTCTTATTATAAGGAAAAGGGCGGTTCCAATCCACAGGCGGAAGGTGCTTACCGGGACGGTGTAAATTATCAGTCCGTCAATGTGCTGGGATATGAGAATTTCCAGGGAAACAAGGCGGAATGGTTGCAGTATGTCACAGTAAACAAGACGGCGGCGGACGGAAGGTGGTTTATTACCATGCCGGACGGAACGGAACGCGTTGTACAGGGAATTACTGTTTATAATGCGGATATTTATCCTACCCACATGGTTTGGGGCCGGTATATGGATTTGATTGCGGCCAAGGAAGGCGGTTCCACTTCCTCTCATTGGTTCGACAGGTTCTATGTGGGTACCGGGCTTTCTCGTGTGGTGTATCGGTCGTACTACAGCGCGAACGCGTTAGGCGGTGTTTCGTGTGCGGGCGCGAGTAGCGATTCATCGAGCACGAGTGCGTTCATCGGCGTTCGGCTTGCCTTCAGGGGCATCATACGCTGGGCGGGTAGCGTCGCGGCCTTTAAAGCCATAAATCAGGCAGATTAAGATAAAAAATAGCAACGTAAAACGTTGTGCGGGTAGCGCAGGCGTCCGGAAGTAAGACGGGTGCCGGTGCTTCCTGAAAGTACAAAGGCGGATTTCCTCATATACACTCGTGTGGTGTATCGGTCGAACAACAACGCGAACGCGTTAGGCGGTGTTTCGTATGCGAACGCGAATAACGATTCATCGAACACGAATGCGAACATCGGCGTTCGGCTTGCAAACAATTAGGATAAAGAAAAAGCGCATAAGCCTTAAAGATTGGCGTACAACAGTGGGGACGTGTCCCCGGCGTGGAGCCAAGAGGAATGAGCCTCGCCAACAGCAGCCGTTTACGGCTGGAAAGGGGAAAAATAAAGCGCAGGGCAATGGGGTTTGGTAGGAATTTTTTTCGAAGAAGCCCGGCCCGGGGAATTGAAGGCTAATTTAATTATCATGTGGAGAGAAGATAATATTATAGAAGAGATTGTCGAGGACTCCAATATAGAGGACGCCATAAAAACGGTATTGCGCAAAAGAAGACGAAAGCGCAGCTTTGCCGGGCGTAGAATACTGGCGGATGTCCCGAAGGCAGTAGAGAGGATCAGGCAGCGGATCAGGAGTGGGCGGTTCAAGCTCGGAGGATATCGGGAAATGACCGTAGACGACGGGCCGAAGGTAAGGACCGTACAATCGGTTTCCCTGGAGGACAGGATCGTTCTTAACGCTGTTATGAATGTGGTGGACCGGCATTTGAAAGTACGTTTTATCCGGACTACTTCCGCATCCATTAAAAACAGGGGAACGCATGACCTTTTACAGTATATCGTTAAAGATATAAAGGATGATCCCGAAGGAACCCTGTTCGGGTACCAGTTCGATATAACGAAATTCTATGAAAGCGTAGACCAGGACATTTTGCTGGATGCAGTGAAAAAGATGTTCAAGGATAAAATATTAATCGGAATCCTGGAAGAGTGCATCCGCATGATGCCTAAAGGCGTAAGTATCGGGCTAAGATCATCACAGGGGCTTTGTAATTTGCTTCTATCCATTTACCTGGATCACCGGTTAAAGGATCAGGAGGCAGTAGCACACTATTACCGGTATTGTGACGACGGTCTGGTGCTTTCCGGTAGTAAGAAATACCTTTGGAAGGTTAGGGATATCATTCATGAACAGGCCCGTAAAGCCCGCCTGGAGATTAAAAGCAATGATACCGTTTTCCCGATCACCGAAGGTATCGACTTCCTGGGATATGTAACCCGCCCGGATCATGTACGGTTAAGGAAGCGTAACAAACAAAAGTTCGCCCGCAAGATGCACAAGGTTAAAAGCAAGAAACGCAGGCAGGAGCTGACCGCCTCATTTTACGGGCTTACAAAACATGCCGATTGCAAGAACTTATTTTATAAACTAACAGGAAAGAAAATGAAAAAATTAAAAGATCTGGGCTACAAGTACAAGCCTAAAGACGGACGGAAACGATTTACCGGGGCAAGGATCAAGTCGCCCGAACTGATGAACAAGGATGTGATCGTACTTGATTATGAAAAGGATGTTCCGACGAAAAACGGAAACCGGACTGTTATAAAGCTGGAACTCGACGGCAAGGAGAGAAAGTATTTTACCAGCCTGGAGGAAACACTTTTCATTTGTGAATCAGCGGCAAGAGACGGAGAACTGCCTTTTGAAGCACATTGCGAAGGTGAAGTAAGTGAAAAAGGATTGATAATTATACATTTTACTTGAAATGATACGAATTTATGCAGACAGCAAGGCGGAACCGGTAAGATGTACCAACCGCCGCCGGGGAATCTGGCGTATTACGTGGGATTACCAGGAAACAGAGACAGCAGAAGGAGTGCAGCGTAGTTACATGGAAGAGACGTTCGATCATCTACCCGCACTGGCAGAAATCAAGGCGGTTATTAATGAATGGTATAACCGGAAGATAACCGACACGATCGAAAGCGGGTACGTATGGAACGGCCTGAAAGTCTGGCTTTCCATGGAGAACCAGATGAATTATAAGACGGCGTACGATCTTGCCTTGCAGACAGGCGGGGAAAACCTTCCTGTTACTTTCAAGCTCGGGGAAGAAGACAACCCGACGTTTTACGAGTTTGCAAGTATGCAGCAACTACAAGAGTTTTACACCGGTGCCGTGAAACATATACAGGAGACACAAAAGGAAGGCTGGGAACTTAAAAAGGCGATAGACTGGAGCGTTTATACGTTGGAGTAGAAAAAGTGAAGGGGGAAGCGGGAAACACGTTTCCCCTTCACTCTTTTAGTTATAACATATCATCAAAGGCGTGTATTCCCGCTTCGCGTTCATCTTCCAGAGCATGTGCGTAAACCATTGTCATAGTTATAGAACTATGTCCCAAAAGGTGGGATAGCGTTACGATATCATGTGTTTTCTTATAATACAAGGTAGCGAATGTATGCCGCCCGGTCTTTGAACTGATATCCTTTGTTATTCCTACTTTACCGGCTATTGTTTTCAATACCCGGTTTATATCCTGATCCGTGGGAAGGTTCATAAACAAGTTACCTTTTGTACGTCCGGCCCGGTAATATTCATAGATATAACGTGCCGGGTCCGATAAGGGTACAGTTACCGGTATTTTTGTCTTACCTCGTGTGTAGTGTAGTTCATTCCCTATGAACTGGTTTATCTGCAATGCTTTTGCATCGCCTATATGCAAAGAAGTAAAACAAAGAAACAGAAAAAAACGGAGTACGTTCTGGGTACATTCTTCCAGGCGGCCGGACCGGTACAAGGCGGTCAGACGGAGGAGTTCTTCTTCCGTCAGGTATATAACTTCACTTTTGGGGCGACGTATCTTTATGGCCGCGAACGGGTCCTGGTCCATATAACCGCCGCGTATGGCGGCACCTACATATATTTTGATAGTAGCCATGTTACGCCATGCCGTAGAATCCATGTTACCTATTTTGCGAAGATATGCAAAGAAAGACAGGAGAAATTCGTGGGTAATCTCTGAAAATACAAGGCCGGGTGCGAATGTTTCCAGTTTCTTGATGATAGAAACGTGATGTTTCCAGGTACCGAAAGAAATAGTTTTGCTAATTTGTTTGAGGTAAACCCGTGCAAAATCAAAGAAGGTACCAAAATCGGAGGGATTGTTATACTGGCGGAAGAAACTTTCTTTTGTCAGCGTCTCATTTTTAAGACGGGCACGGACAAATATATCGCTTACTCGTGAACGGATATTGGAGATGATTAAATTTTTATCCTTACTTTCTTTGTCCCGGCCTTTTATCACTTCGTTTTGCTCATCCCATTCTTTAGAGGTGACACTTAACCTTACCGCGATCCTTATTTTCTCGCGGTTGATATAAAATTCCACATACAGGGGGAGCCGGTCGGTTTTGCCTTTTTTGCCTTGTCTTACAACTCTTATTGCCGTCATTTTTATATGCCTATTTTATGCCTGTAGAGGGGATATGCCTACAAATATGCCTACACAGGCAGGTTATTAAAAGTTAAACGGGGCGAAAGTAAAACGTTTAATATCAGCTATTTAAAAGAAAAATCCGATAACATTTAACTGTTACCGGATGTTAATAGTGATTCCGAAGCGATTCGAACGCTTGACCCACGCCTTAGAAGGGCGTTGCTCTATCCAGCTGAGCTACGGAACCAGCCTTATTTTCGGATGCAAAGGTAGTGCTTTTTATGAAAACTCAAAAACTTTCTGGAACTTTTTTATTCATATTTTTCTTTGGTGCTATGAATCAGTATTTTATGAAAGAAGTTTTTTTTATTTAATTAGGTGGGGACTGAATTCGTGTTTTATAGATAAACAAATGAATAGCATTTTTTTCGGGAAGTTAATAAAAGGAGATATTTGGAAGAACTCTTGTGACAGTATATTTGATTTTATTCCCTGTTGTCCCTCATAGAACATTAAATATCCCTCTATACATTTTCTTGTTGTATACTATATTTATTTGATAAAAGTAGTTACCCAAACAGTTTGTGTATCACCCCTTTGACGGCCGAGAAAGGCGTAAAAGGGTGATTCCTTTTACGCTGTATTTGAGAATAAAAGCCCGTTTTTACGAAGAATAACGAACGTTATATAGGTTTCAAAAAGCTCAAAAAAACAAAAATAGGGTTGTGTCTTTCTATTATTCCTTATACTTTTGGACGATAAACAACTAAAAAACACATAAAGTTATGAAGAAATTGATTTTTTTATTTGCATTTAGTATTGCAGTAACTAACATTTTTGCACAAACGGATCCTAATCAAATTAAGAAAGAAGGAAATGACGCATTCAATGCTAAGAATTATCCTGTGGCCTACGCTAAGTTCAGCGAATATTTGAAACAAACTAATAATCAGGATTCTGCAACAGCATACTATTGCGGTATAGCAGCAGATGAAGTGAAGAAGTATGCGGAAGCCGTAACTTTCTTTGATATTGCTATTCAGAAGAAGTTTAATACTGGTAATGCGTATGCCCGTAAAGCTTTGGCTTTGGATGCATTGAAGAAAACAGATGAATACGTTGCTACATTGGAAGAAGGCTTGAAAGTTGATCCGAATAATAAAACTATGATCAAGAATTATGGTTTACACTACTTGAAAGCCGGACTCGCCGCCCAAAAAGCTGGTAAAGCTGAAGAAGCAGAAGAATGTTTCAAGAAGGTAATTCCTCTGGATCACAAATCATATAAAACAAATGCTTTATACAGCCTTGGAGTATTATGTTATAATGACGGAGCCAATATCCTGAAAAAAGCAACTCCTTTAGCAAACTCTGATGCAGATAAATATGCTGCTGAAAAAGAAAAAGCAACAGCTAGATTTAAAGAAGCATTAGGTTACTTGGAAGAAGCAGCAAAGGTATCTCCTGACAACGCAAATGTGAAAAAAATGATTCCTCAGGTACAGGATGCAATGAAGTAATTTGACCGATCTCGTATAGATAATAAGGGTTGCCCGATAGACACGGTGGCAACCCTTTTTTTGTTGCACCTTTTTCTAATCTATACTTTTTGCGTACATTTGCTTCACTTAAAAATAGAACAAATCCATGCAGTTATATACAAAAGAACAGGCTATCAGACAAATGAACTATTTAGGGCAATCCTGTCGTCCTTTTATTTTTATCATTAATTACCAGCAGGATGCTTCTTATATAGAAGCAGTATCTTCGGTAGACCCTGCCGAAATACTCTATAACTTGAATGGTTTTACGAATCAGCCCATGTTTGCAGAGAATAATATAGCTTTTTTGTCAAGAAAGCGACTTCGTTGGCAATCTTTCCCGGAATCTTTGGCTACATATCAACATTCGTTTGATATTGTCCAACGAAACATCTTTGCCGGAAATAGTTTTCTCACTAACTTGACTTGTCGCACTCCGGTAGAAACAAATCTGACTTTGAAAGATATCTATTGTTATTCAAAAGCTATGTATAAATTATGGGTCAGAGATGCTTTTACGGTTTTTTCTCCCGAAATATTTATAAGAATTCATAATGGAAGAATATATTCCTACCCCATGAAGGGAACGATTAATGCTTCAACCCCTTCGGCTGACCGGCTATTAATCAACGATCCTAAAGAAACGGCGGAACATGCCACTATTGTAGATTTGATTCGTAATGATTTGAGCATGGTGGCCGAACAAGTATCCGTATCCCGATACCGGTATATTGATAAATTGCAGACCAATCAAGGGAGTATTCTTCAGACAAGTTCTGAAATACAGGGTGTACTGCCGGATGATTATCTGACAAATTTGGGAAGTATTATATTCCGGCTTTTACCAGCCGGTTCTATCACAGGAGCTCCGAAGAAAAAAACAATGCAGATTATCAAGGAGGCTGAAACCTATGACAGGGGATTCTATACAGGTATTATGGGCTATTTTGACGGTAAGGACCTCGATAGCGCAGTTATGATCCGTTTTGTGGAGCAGGAGGGTGGTAAAATGTATTTTAAGAGTGGGGGTGGGATTACCAGCCAAAGTGATGTGGAAAATGAATATAATGAAATGAAACAGAAAGTATATGTGCCCATTTATTGAAACGATCCGAATAGAAGATGGAAAGATTTATAATATCAATTATCATACGGAACGTTGCAACCGGACTCGTGCCGCCTTCTGGCAAGATGTTGCCGATATTGACTTAGGTGAATTTATTTCTCCCCAATCATTGGAAGGTATCTGGAAATGCCGGATTGTTTACGGAAAGGCGATAGAAGAAATTACATACGTTCCTTATCAGAGGCGCAAAGTTTCCTCTTTACGTCTGGTTACGTCGGATACTATTGATTATACTTATAAAAGTACGAATCGGGAAGAACTAAATTCATTGTACGCCCAGAGAGAAACGGCTGATGATATATTAGTGGTAAGAAACGGATACCTGACGGATACATCTATTTCCAATATAGCTCTTTATGACGGCAATACATGGTTTACTCCGTCGTGCCCGCTACTCAAGGGAACCAAGCGGGCTGAACTTCTGGACAAGCATTTGATTCAAGAAAAGGAGATATTGCATACACAGTTGGGAAGCTATTTCCGTATTATGTTATTCAATGCGATGATTGATTGGGGACAAATCGTGATACCGATTGATGAAAAACATTTAATTCTATAAACTATTATTAACAGAAATATTTAGAGAACCTTTGAACAAAGGTGTTCTTTCGTCTGTTATATTTATGTGTTTTTCATAGTATTAGATATAAGATTAATTAAAAGAGATTGTACTCCACTTGTGAAAGCTAAAGTACGTCAGAGACAGAAGAGTCTGTTTTTTTGATAAATGTGTTAGAGCATCGGTTTTACCAGGCCGATGCTTTTTTTATGTCCTTTTGTTGCGTTTTGTAGTTTATATGAAATAAAATTTGTACGTTTGTAGGGTAATAATAGAAAATGATAAAGATGAACATACCCGTTATCTTTCAGTTTTTAAAAGATCTTTCTGCGAATAATAATCGTGACTGGTTCAATGAACACAGGGCGGAGTATGAAACAGCCCGTGTCGAGTTTGAAAATTTCTTAGCAACAGTTATTGCCCGTATCTCCTTGTTCGACGAATCAATTCGAGGCATCCAACCTAAAGATTGTACGTATCGTATTTATCGTGATACACGCTTTTCTACGGATAAAACTCCGTATAAAATACATTTTGGCGGTTATATCAATGCAAAAGGAAAAAAATCCGATCATTGTGGCTATTATGTGCATCTGCAACCTGCTGGATCTATGCTTGCCGGAGGGAGCTTATGCCTGCCGTCTAACGTACTAAAAGCTGTGCGGCAGTCAATTTATGACAATATTGAGGAATTTGTTGCGATCGTAGAAGATCCGGAGTTTAAGAAATACTTTCCGGTGATAGGGGAAGACTTCCTGAAAACTGCTCCTAAGGGCTTTCCAAAAGATTTTAAATACATTGATTATTTGAAGTGTAAAGAATATGTCTGTTTTTATAATGTCCCCGATGACTTCTTCGCCCAACCGGATATGTTGGAACAGATAGATAAAGTATTCCGCCAATTCAAGCGATTTGCCGACTTTATCAATTACACAATTGACGATTTTGAATAATACCTAGAATATAAACTTTTAAATTAAACTCTTATGGTAGTAGATACTTTAGAAAATCTGGAGAAATATGCGTCTTTAAATCCTTTGTTTGCACAAGCTATTGAGTTCCTGAAATCTCATGATCTTCAAGCCATGGAAATCGGTAAGACTGAACTGAAAGGAAAAGATCTGCTGGTGAATATTGCACAGACCAAACCTAAGACTAAAGAAGAGGCTAAACTGGAAACACATAACGAATTTATTGATATTCAAATTCCATTGTCGGGAACAGAAATCATGGGGTATACTGCTGCTAAAGACTGTGTCCCGACAAATGCTCCATACAATGTAGAAAAAGATATCACTTTCTTTGAAGGATTAGCTGAAACTTATATTGCCGTGAAACCGGGAATGTTTGCTATCTTCTTCCCGCAAGACGGACACGCTCCTGGTATTACCCCGGACGGAGTGAAAAAAGTAATTGTAAAAGTAAAAGCATAATCCTAATTTAATTCAGATATGGAAAAGACACTGAATCTTATCAAAAACGATCCTTGGCTGGAACCTTTTGCCGACGCTATTGCCGGCCGGCATCAATTTGTGCTGGATAAAGAAGCCGAACTGACTAATAAAGGAAAACAGACGCTGTCGGATTTCGCTTCGGGCTATCTTTATTTTGGATTGCACCGTACTGCCAAAGGCTGGACTTTCCGTGAATGGGCTCCTAATGCCAGTCATATTTACATAGTAGGTACATTCAACAACTGGGAAGAAAAGGCTACCTATAAACTGAAAAAACTGAAGAATGGGATTTGGGAAATCAATCTTCCAGAAGGGGCCATTCATCACGGTGACCTGTATAAACTGAATGTATATTGGGACGGTGGACAGGGAGAACGTATTCCTGCTTGGGCTACCCGTGTTGTTCAGGATGAACAGACGAAAATTTTTAGTGCACAGGTATGGGCCCCAGAGAAACCTTATAAATTCAAGAAAAAGACTTTTAAACCTAACACAAGTCCTCTATTGATTTATGAATGTCACATCGGAATGGCGCAACAGGAAGAGAAAGTAGGTTCATATAATGAATTCCGTGAAAAGGTGCTTCCCCGCATTGCCAAAGAAGGGTATAATTGTATTCAGATAATGGCTATTCAGGAACATCCTTATTATGGAAGTTTCGGTTACCACGTATCCAGTTTCTTTGCCGCTTCTTCCCGTTTCGGTACTCCTGATGAGTTGAAGGAGTTGATCGATACTGCTCATGGAATGGGTATCGCTGTTATTATGGATATTGTTCATTCCCATGCAGTGAAGAATGAGGTAGAAGGATTGGGTAATTTTGCCGGTGATCCGAACCAGTATTTCTATCCGGGAGGGCGTCGTGAACATCCGGCGTGGGATTCTCTTTGTTTTGACTATGGCAAGAATGAAGTCGTTCACTTCTTGTTGTCTAACTGTAAATACTGGCTGGAAGAATATAAATTCGATGGATTCCGTTTTGACGGTGTAACGTCTATGCTGTATTATAGTCACGGATTGGGTGAAGCGTTCTGTAATTACGGAGATTACTTCAACGGACATCAGGATGATAATGCTATCTGTTATCTGACCTTGGCTAATGAAGTGATTCATCAAGTGAATCCAAAAGCGATAACGATTGCTGAGGAGGTGTCCGGTATGCCGGGATTGGCTGCAAAAGTAGAAGATGGTGGTTACGGATTCGACTACCGCATGGCTATGAATATTCCGGATTACTGGATCAAGACAATCAAAGAAAAGATAGATGAGGACTGGAAACCTTCCAGCATGTTCTGGGAAGTCACTAACCGTCGCCAGGATGAAAAAACTATTTCTTATGCAGAAAGCCATGACCAAGCATTGGTAGGAGATAAGACGATTGTTTTCCGTCTGATTGATGCGGATATGTATTGGCACATGCAGAAGGGAGATGAAAATTATATAGTCAATCGTGGTATTGCTTTGCATAAGATGATTCGCCTGTTGACCTCTTCCACAATTAACGGTGGTTATCTGAACTTTATGGGTAATGAGTTCGGGCATCCCGAATGGATTGACTTCCCGCGTGAGGGTAACGGTTGGTCTTGCAAATATGCCCGTCGCCAATGGGATCTGGTCGACAATAAGAATCTAGCCTATCACTATATGGGTGACTTCGATGAAGAAATGTTGAAAGTCATTAAGAGTGTGAAGGATTTCCAGGCAACCCCGATACAAGAAATATGGCATAATGACGGCGACCAGGTATTGGCTTATGAGCGTAAGGATTTGATTTTTGTATTTAACTTCAATCCGAAGCAGTCGTTTACAGACTATGGTTTCCTTGTAGCTCCGGGAGCTTATGAGGTGATTCTGAATACGGATAATATAGCATTCGGTGGTAATGGCTTTGCCGATGATTCTGTGGTTCACTTCACGATTGCCGATCCTTTGTATAAGAAAGAAAAGAAAGAATGGTTGAAACTTTATATTCCTGCACGTACTGCCGTAGTGTTGAGAAAGAAGAAGTAGATATCTCTTTATATTAATAAAGAAGCCCTTGCAAATTTTCTATACTTGGATTTGCAAGGGCTTTCTTTATAAGAATGTGCCCGGACCGAGAATGTCGTACATATAACTGACATTGCGTGTTTTTAGCAATATCCCTTTAGGAGTATAGAACAACTGATATTTAATGTCAACATTATCTTGTCCTACCTCAATAACAATGATTGCCTGCCATTTAGGAAATTCTACCATAGTCACATCTTCCGCAACCCAACTTGCATAAGAACTAAATGTAAAAGCATTATAGACCACAGGTGTCAGCCGATCGAGACTGACAAGATCAGTCTGCGTCATTTCCCATTGTCCCTGCGCATTGAACCATACATTTTTGGTGAAACCGTTCATTACAAAGTTGGCACAATAGTATCCGTCATCTTGCGACCAGGCTATATCATTTGTTTTGGGATACATTTTCTTGAAGGTAGCCTGCACATTATCAGGAGGTACAATCGCTAATACTGATATGGAAAATAGTAACAGAACCGCCATAATATTAAATTTCTTCATAAGCTTTATGGTTTAGGAGATTATTTATCTACCTAAACAGCTATCATGACTATTTGTTTGAATGATACATATAAAATAACCCGGTCATTATAGTGTGATCGGGTTATAGGGGAATATAGGGTTTCTCGTCTTTTTCAGAATGCAATTTTCAGTATCTTTCCATTGTAGCCTCTAACTGAAACTTCCGTGGCTTTATATGGCAATAAGCTGATTTCTTCTTTCGCACCGGTCAAAAGATCAACAGCCTGATAGGATTCCATTTGTGGAATTTGTAAAAAGTCGAAAGCGTGTGAGGGAACATTGATTGCTACATCTACTAGTTGACTGTCGAAATTGACAATGATAAACAATAACTCGTTCTTGTATTTTCGCATAAAAGTATATTGCTTATGTTCATTGAAACGCCAGCCATTTTGATTAGCATACATCAGGTCAAAGAAAACACCCTTTGCAATAGCCGGTTCTTCATTACACAAAGTCAGTACTCTTTGATAAATTTCATATAAACGTTTATGATCTTCATTGAGCATTTTACCATCAAATTTTCCTCCGTTACGCCAACGACGGATGCTGTCTATACTCCAATAATCAAATATAGTAGTCCGTCCATCCCTTCCGCTAAAGCCCTCACTGTCCATTCCGGGTTCTCCAAATTCCTGTCCGAAGTAAATCATCATAGGATTAGTATTCATGCAGGCGGAAACAATAAGTGCAGGGATTCCTTTGCGTGGGTCACCGGCAAAGAAATCGGACGCAATGCGTTGCTCATCGTGGTTTTCGAGGAAATTAAGCATCTTTTTCTCAATTCCGTTCAGACTCTGCCAGCAATGAGTGATAGAAGCAGCCGACTCATATCCACAGGCTACATTACGAAGTGTATCATATAAGCCTACTTTATCGTACAGATAGTCGAATTTTCCACGGAACAAATAATTGCGATATTCATTCGGATTGTAGACTTCTGCAATAAAGAGAATGTCCGGATATGCTTCTTTGACTTGAGGAATAGCCCATTCCCAAAATTCTACGGGAACCATTTCCGCCATATCACAACGGAAACCGTCAATGTCTTTGGAAGCCCAGAACAGAAGAATATCCAACATCTTTATCCATGTATCCGGAATCGGAGAAAAGTGGCACGTACCTCCATTCTGGTAGTCTACTCCATAATTCAATTTGATTGTCTCATACCAGTCAGTGATATTGGGAGTAGCGTCAAAACGATTATTGCCTGTTGCTTTAGCCGGGAATTCGTGATAAGGTTCTGTCGCACCGTCTTTCATGTCAAACTGGGCACGAAGTTCCGCTTGAGGAATATAATAGAAATTATTATAGGGACTGAAAGACTGGCTTGAATCATCGTTAGCTCCCAATTCCGTTGTCCCGTCCGGTTGTGCATCAGAATGGTATTGGCGTGCTACATGGTTGGGAACAAAATCAATTATAACTTTTAGTCCCGCACGATGTGTACGTCGTACAAGATTCTCGAATTCTCTCATTCGTTCGGGAATGTCATTCGCCAAGTCAGGGTCTACATCATAATAATCTTTGATAGCATAGGGCGAACCGGCTTTTCCTTTTACAATGGCAGGATGATCCGGACTGATATTATAGCGACGATAATCTGTCTGAGTAGCATGCTCGATAATACCTGTGTACCAAATATGTGTAGTACCCAGTTTTTTGATTTCACTAAGTGCTTTGAGAGTAAAATCCGCCATTTTTCCGCAACCGTTGGTGACTATATCTCCATTGTAGACGCAGTGGTTATTATTGTTGCCGAACAGCCGGGTGAACACTTGATAGATAATTATTTTATTTTCGTTATTCATATAGAGTAGATTTTTACATTTCTAATATTAACTACTTCAATAAGAAGCATTACTTCCAGATCTTTCCTTTTTCAACTAATAATTGATTCAGCACTCCGTTAGCGGTATTATATCCTTGCTCGAAGATTTCTTCCGCTTTTTCCAATTCCGTGTTGCTATACCCATATAGGTTATAAGGTTCAATCAGCAAATCACATTTTTCTCTTTCAGGGAAAGTATTGGCACGGAACATGAAATGAAACGAACGCATAGCGATGCTGACAATATTCATTTTATAATCTTGCGCCATGATCGGGCTTACATTAACTGCTACTACCTTGTCACAGACTCTACGGAGAGTGGAAACCGGGAGATTCATCATCAATCCACCGTCTACGTAGTTCGTTCCATCAATATTTACCGGAGCAAACATGACAGGCATACAGCACGAAGCAGCTACCCGTTCGGCAATGGAACCACGGTGAAAATGAACCATACGTCCGTGGTCAAGATCGGTTGCCGTGATGATCAAGGGAATCTGGAGTTCTTCCAGATTCTTTGCTTTTACATTGGTACGAAGGAAATCTATAAATTCGCAAAGGTCAAATAATCCTTTCTTGGGGATTACCAGCTTGGTCAGGTCTTGAAATTTGTGTCCGGAAAAATAATCCAGCACTTTGTGAGGTTCATTACCATCTGCATAAAAGACTCCCGCAAGAGCTCCAGCGCTTACTCCGGAGATAATATCCGGTTTAATATCATGCTCCAGGAGAGCTTGCATTACGCCCAAATGAGCGAATCCTTTAATAAATCCTCCACTTAGAGTATAACCTATCTGATATTTCCGGTTCGTCCAATTGTTTGTATATACCTCCATGAGTTTTTTCTGTCTTTAATTCGCCACGAATTTAGTGAATTTATTGAAAGTAGAAGAAATATAATGGATAGTTTTTAGTATGCCGGATGGAAACTTTGTTCCGGTACTACGCCGATCAGAACCCAAAATCGTCTATTTCACCCTTGTGCTCTTCGCTTTCTTTAAATGGTTTTGCTTCCTTTTGTACCGGATTTCCTTCAATATAGATAGCACGGAACGGACGAGCAGGGCAAACATATTCGCATCCACCACAGCCTACGCAAATCTCTTTATTTACATGGGGAATCGTCAACCCGTCTTTATAAGGCACCATTGCGACAGCCTGCGTGGGACAGTGTTCAGAGCAGGCCCCACAACTAGTTCCGTCTGTATAAACGATGCAATTTTCCTCGATAAAAACAACATATCCCATTTGTGTAAGATGTTTTTGCTTTACACTTATCGGAAGAATAGCCCCGTTAGGACAAACATCTCCGCAAACAGTACAATCAAAATTGCAGAATCCTTTCTCGAAACTGACGGTAGGTTGCATTACTCCTGCCAAGCCATACTCCATGAAAGCTGGCTTCAGTACATGCGATGGGCATTTGCTGATACAAAGATGGCACGATGTACATTGCTGCTGAAAATGTTCACGGCTGACAGACCCCGGCGGAGTAATCGGATTCTCTTTTTTGTATACTTTTTTACCTCCCAGACTTGCAACGGATTCTTTAACTTGTGAAAGTAGTTTCGGAACTGCTCCGGCAGTAAGTAGTCCTGCAACGAGAAAACGACGTTTGGATGAATCGGTAGGGGAGAGTGAAGGTTGGTAGATCAATGCCTTTTGTTTGCAGACCCCCAGGCAGTCAAAGCAATCTACACAACGACCATAATCAATAGTATGCTCTTTACTATTGATGCACGCTGCCTTACATTTGGTAGCGCAGAGTCCGCAACTGTTACACTTGTCGGAGTCAATGCGGACTTTGAATAATGAGAACCGGCTTAATAAGCCTAAAATTGTTCCTACAGGACAAATCGTGTTGCACCAAGTCCGTCCGTGCTTCCATGCCATTATAAAAATCATTGTAAGTATGACGACTGCAATGAAAAGAGATGAAATACTTAAAATAGAAGTATCCACCTGGTAAAACGTATAATTGTCGAACTTGGAGAAAGCGGATTCCAAAAGATTATTTCCCAGCATATATATCGGTTTAAATACATGTACTACTATCCGACCGTATGCGCTGTATGGATCAAGCAGTCCTACGATAAACGTGAATCCGCATAGAAAAGAGATGACAGTCCCCCCAAGCACACTCCAACGTAATCTATTTTTTGCAGGACTATAACTATATCTTTTTTTCTTTTTACTTGTTGATTTTGACAGGCGCGCAATGATATCTTGCAAAATCCCCATAGGACATATCGTCGAACAATAGATACGGCCGAATAAAAGTGTTAACACAATGAGAAATAATAAGATACCTACACTTAATGAAAGCAAGGCTGGAACAAATTGTAAGTGTACCAGACGATGAAAACTGTTAGGTAATATTTCTGCGAAATCGAGAAAAAAGAAAGTAATCAGTACAAAAAAAAGTGCTGATATTCCAATACGTATCTTTCTTAACATGGTTGATTTACATCTTGATTCGCTTGACATTTAATTTGTCAAGATTCATGGTTCCTACTTTCAGTGCTTCTCCTTTGGCAAGATGTCCTACTGTATCCAACGGCATCTCACGCACTTGGTTGAAGAATTTGGCAGCGGCTGTGTCCACCGCTACAATATCCGGTGAGATAAACAATCCCTTTGCCAAAACGACATCTGAAGCAGAGCGTCCGCGAGGACCGTTAGTCTTCATAATCCGGTAGGCATCTACAACGTTCAGCGCGGCTTTCTTTTGCAGGGTACAAATATCGGCAATACATTGTTGCAAGTCGTTTTGGTGAAAGAATCCGCGATCCCATACAATTCCCATATGGTTTTTCATGGAGATAGTCAGATTGGCTCCGCCATGGTTTTTCAGGATAGGGACATTTATCCATACGTCGCAGTTCAGGATTGCTTCATGCACTTTTGCTTTCTTCATTTTTTTGCCGCTTGGGAGATCTACCGGTTTGTAGTAAGATTCCAGATGTGCGGGCATTACTTTTGCTCCGGCGGCTTTTGCTACAGCTTCAATGCCACTGTTTTTGTAGCATTTCTGCCAGTCGTCACAGGTATGGTCAAATACGGTCACTTCTTTTGCTCCGGCGGCAAAGCATTGTTTCACGATTTCCGCCACTAACTTCGGATTTGTATTTCCTGCCAGTTCCGGCACCTTGTCCCAACCGATGTTAGGCTTCACAACAACCTTTTGTCCTGGTTTAACGAATTGCTTCATCCCACCCAGTTCGCTTATGGCGCGGCGGAACATGGCTTCCGGCTCTCCACCCATGACTGCTACCAGATCAGGGTTAGCTCCGTTTGCTTTATTGATAGTCTGAGTTAATACCTCCATAGCTTCCGAGTGCTGTATAGTCAAAGCAGCACCGGTTATGGCTACTGTTTTTAAAAAGTCCCTTCTGTCCATTTTTCTATTTTGAGTTTAGAATTTTGCAATCGCTTTTAACAGGGCATAGCCACCAAACCACTGGATCAACATTCCCGGAGTACCGATACGGAAATCTTGTACTGCTACATAGAAATTACCAAGAATCGCCCATTCAAAAGCTATTCCTATAATCTGGTAGAAAAGCACGACACCAAGAACGCCCAATAAAGAGACAGATTTTAGCATTCGTGCGGCAAAGGCAGAAGCTCCAGCAAGTAAAGTGGATTTTATCAACATAACAGGAAGCGTAGCTTCCGAAGGCATGGCGAACAGCAAGTGATTAATGACAGGAGAAAGAATCGCGGTCAATAATCCTACACGAAAGCCATATTTATAGCCTGCAATCAACGTGAAAAAATAAATGGGCAGCAGGGTAGGACCACCATAAGGTATGAGATGGCATAGTTGTGGAAGTGCAATGTTGCCTGCAATAAACAACAGAGCGGACAAGTAAGTTTTTACATTACTGTAATTCAGCGAGTAGAGCTTGGCAGATGTTTCCATTTTCGTTAAGAACTTTTATATTTAATAGAACAATAATATCTTGAGGATAAGACTGTTCTTTGCAGGAAAGGTTTAATCCGGTAAAGAACAATCTGCTTATTATATTAAAAACAGGATGGAAAAGTTTCATACCTATTTGAAACTATTTGACCTGTTTTTTGCTCTATTCACTATCCATTCTTTCCCGGATCTTTCCCCAAGCATGAGTATCGAATAAGCAACTTTGGCGCATTGTGCCACACATTTCCCTGAATCTGGACATAGGTATAGTATAGCTCAATTTATCGGGTTCGAAGTAGGGACGTACCGACGGATCGAAGAAACCGATGAATGTCCGTTTGCCGCCTTTTCGATTTTCTATGGTAGCTTGCGTTACTATGCAGCTACAACCGGAACCGAACATGGAAACTACACCGTCTTCAGCATTATTATCATAATAAGCCCATGTGGTAAGTCCGGAAAGCATATCGGGGTTGGCTATGAATACGACACCTTCCACTTCTTTCAGACTTTCTATCCTGTCTATACGCGCAAAATGAAGGTATTTCTTTTCTGCTTTGAGTACTCCGATTTGCTGTATAAAGTCGATGACCATTTGCGGAGTCTGTTTGTACCGCTCTTTTAATGAGACAAAAGTCGGGACGTGTTCGGGCATTTCGGTAAAACCGGTATAGAACTTGCCGCCACCACAGCCGATTGTTTCGGCATTCAGGCTGATGATACCGCCTTCTCTTGCCGTTTTCATACCTTTAAAGAAACAGCCATTTATTTTTTCCGCCGTTCCTTCCTGCGTGTCCGAATACCAGAATACAAGAGGCAGTTCGGCCTTCTCTCCGAATGCCTCCCGGAAGTTTTGAATAAATGTTTGGATGTCCATAGCTTATCATTTTTTGTTTATACATAGTTGCTCTACAAAGTTAGAATAAAAAAGGATAAGTGCAAGTGAATCAGAAGTTAATATCGGACACACTTTTTTTACAATCTTCCAGTTGTTTTAATCCTTCGTCAGATAGTTTGGGGTAATGCAGGTCCAGTTGTTTCATCCGCTCGCAGATAATGTGTCCTACTGCGTAGCGCATAAACCATTTATTGTCAGCAGGGATTACGTACCACGGAGCCAGTTCGGTAGATGTTTCGGTTAGTACATCTGCATAGGCTTTCATATACTCATCCCAAAACTGGCGTTCCTTAACATCTGTGGAAGAAAATTTCCAGTTTTTGGTTTTGTCATCCAACCTTTCCATGAAACGCTTTTTCTGTTCGGCTTTTGATACGTTCAGGAAGAATTTCAGGACAACGGTTCCGTTTTCCGTCAGATAACGTTCGAAATCATTGATTTGCCGGTAACGGCGTTTCCAAAAATCAGAGTCAATGTCTTTGATGGTTTCTACACCCGGCAATTTGTTGGACAGTATAATTTCGGGATGTACTTTGGCGATAAGCACGTCTTCATAGTGAGAACGGTTGAAAATTCCGATTCTCCCTCTTTCGGGTAGGCAACGATTGATACGCCAGAGATAATCGTGGTCCAATTCCTCGGCAGAAGGTTGCTTGAACGAAAATACTTGGCATCCTTGCGGATTGATACCGGACATGACGTGTTTGATTGTCCCGTCTTTTCCGGCTGCGTCCATAGCCTGAAAAATAATAAGAATCGAATAGCGATTCTGGGCGTAGAGCATGCTTTGCAGTTCGGAAAGTTTCTCTACGTTTTTAGTCAGTTGACCTTTAGCATCCTGTTTGGATAGTTCGCCGATAAATGACGGATCGAAATCGGAGACGGAATATTGTCTTCCGGGTTTAGCAAGCAGGTCTTTTAAAATGTCCTTTTTCATGGGTTTGTTATTTGAATGTTTCTACTGAAAATAAAACAGGCGGAGCAATCAATTAGTTTTTCAGGCAAAGGACATTTTCCGGATTTACAGTGCTGTTCCTTTCTTCGGTACGAACAGGTTTGTCATATCCACCTGTTCAAGAGTGAGCAACTCTATCTTTTTAGAAATACCGCCTGCATATCCTGTCAGGCTGCCGTTACAACTTACAACCCGGTGGCAGGGTATAATAATACTAATAGGATTGTGTCCCACCGCATTGCCCACCGCTTGCATCGACATGGACGGTAGTCCGTTTAGGCGAGCTATTTCCTTAGCAATATCCTTGTACGTAATGATTTTGCCGTAAGGGATTTTTTTTAATATTTCCCATACGGAGAGACGGAAAGGAGTACTTTCCAAGTGTATCTCAGGCATGAAACCGGGATTTTTCCCACTGAAATAACAATCGAGCCATTCTATGGTTTGCTCGAATACGGGCAATACTTTTTCTTCGTGTTCCGGAGACAACGAAGCTGCAAAATATTTCTGTCCATCAAACCACAAACCTGTCAAAGAGCTACCGTCACTTGCGATTGTTATTCCACCGATAGGAGACTGATATTTGTAAATGTATTGCATAACATTATATATTAAGGTGATATCTTTTACAAAAGTAGTATTTCATTTTTAAATAAGATCTTTTTCACCCCTGTTTTGAAGAATAATTGCTTATATTTATCTGATAGATGAGGTATTTACCAATATATAAGATTATTTTGCGCAGCCCTGCAATTACGGGGACAAGAGAAAGTCGAACCAGTCTGTAGCCTATGCCGTAGTCAATATGGAAATAGGCAACCGTGACTTACAATAATGACACCGGAATATTTTTTGTAGAAAAAGAGATTTAAAGCGTTTTTAATAACGACATAGAGATAGTTTTTTACTCTCTTTAAAGTCGTTTTTCCAACTTTTCCTTATCTTTGGCGTTTAACAAACCGTTTTTAATCATACAACAACGAAAAACAACCGATCATGAATCAAGAGTTATCAATGAATGCCAATAAATTAGTGGCATTTCTCCAGAAGCCGACTTCTGAATTTACCAAAGCCGACATCATTTCATTTATCCAACAAAACGACATCCGTATGGTCAACTTCATGTATCCTGCGGGAGATGGTCGTCTGAAAACTTTGAATTTTGTCATTAACAATCAAGCTTATCTGGAAGCTATCCTTACCTGTGGAGAACGGGTGGACGGTTCCAGCCTTTTCTCTTTTATCGAAGCGGGAAGTAGTGATCTTTATGTTATTCCTCGGTTTCGCACAGCATTTGTTGATCCGTTTGCTGAGATACCTACGCTGTCTATCCTTTGTTCTTTCTTCAATAAGGATGGAGAACCGTTGGAAAGTTCACCGGAATATACGCTTCATAAAGCGAGCAAAGCATTTACGGACGTGACGGGAATGGAGTTTCAGGCAATGGGAGAGTTGGAATATTATGTGATAGCACCGGATACGGGTATGTTTGAGGCAACCGATCAACGTGGTTATCATGAATCGGGACCTTATGCCAAATTTAATGAGTTCCGTACACAATGTATGTCTTATATCTCACAAACTGGCGGGCAAATTAAGTATGGACACTCTGAAGTAGGCAACTTTACTTTGGAAGGCTATATCTATGAGCAGAATGAAATAGAGTTTTTGCCGGTTCCTGTCGAACAGGCCGCCGACCAATTGATGATTGCCAAATGGGTAATTCGTAACTTAGGATTCAAATATGGATATAATGTTACGTTCGCTCCTAAGATAACAGCAGGTAAAGCGGGTTCCGGTCTGCATGTCCATATGCGTATCATGCAGGACGGAAAGAATCAGATGTTAAAAGACGGAATTTTGTCGGAAACAGCCCGGAAGGCTATTGCTGGAATGATGGAGCTTGCACCTTCAATCACAGCCTTCGGAAATACAAATCCTACTTCATACTTCCGTCTTGTTCCGCACCAGGAAGCACCAACGAATGTTTGCTGGGGCGACCGCAACCGTTCTGTATTGGTACGTGTACCTTTGGGATGGGCTGCCAAGAAGGATATGTGTACATTAGCGAATCCGTTAGAAACGGAAAGCTATTTTGATACCACCCAAAAGCAGACTGTGGAAATGCGTTCACCGGACGGTTCGGCAGATTTATATCAACTGCTTGCCGGACTGGCTGTAGCCTGCCGTCATGGTTTTGAAATAGAAAATGCTTTGGAACTGGCTGAAAAGACGTATGTGAATGTAAATATTCACCAGAAAGAAAACGAAGATAAGCTGAAAGCATTGGCTCAATTACCGGATAGCTGCGTTGCGTCCGCCGATTGTCTGGAACAGCAACGGGCTATTTTCGAACAATACAATGTATTTAGTTCGGCAATGATTGACGGCATCATCCGTAAACTTCGCAATTATGAGGATAAGACACTACGTGCGGATCTGGACGGAAAACCGCAGGAAATGCTTGATTTGGTTCATAAATATTTCCATTGCGGATAATGTAGTAACTGATAATATGAGTAAAAGCCTGTCTTCTCAAAGCAAGATAGGCTTTTATTTTCCCCAATTGCACTCCTCACTTCCACATAATTCTACACTAATTCCACAATCAGATAGAACCCGCCTACTTTTTATTCGTCTGATTTTTAACGATATATGTAAAAAGCTGATATTTGGTATCCGTTTTGCAATATGATAAGTATAGCGATAATAAATAATGGTTTTTATAATTCACACTTAAAAAATTACGATTATGAAAAAGGTATTAGTAGCAGTAGCATTAGTAATGGGATTAGGTAGTTCTGTAGCATTTGCACAGGAAGTAATCAACACTACATCTGTAGAAATGCAGGCGCAAGTTCCACAGGATGAGTTTACTAAGATTGATGTAAAAGAGTTACCGGAAGCAGTGGCACAGGCTGTTGCCAAGAACTATGAAGGTGCTACAATCAAAGAAGCTTATGTAGCGGAAAAAGAGAGCGGTAAGGTTTATAAAGTAATTCTTACTACTAAAGATTCGCAGGAAGTAACAGTCCTGATGAATGAAAAGGGTGAAGAAGTGAAAGAATAAAGCAAAACTTCGAATGTAGTATAAATAACTCATAAAAATTCTCGGTTCGTGATGAATCGGGAATTTTTTGTTTATCTCATTTTTTAGTAATAAACCAATTGATCTACGTTCATCGTCGGATAGTTTTATTAGTAGTTATTATTCGAATTTCTTACGTATGTGACTAATCGTTTCCGGAGTAACTCGAAGGAAAGAGGCTACTTCTTTTAGAGTAATAAAATTCTGAAAATCAGGATAGCGTTTCACTAAATCTAAATACAGTTCGGTGGGAGTTTTACAATAAATGTCTAATAGACGCATATAGGTTTGTACAAAGAGCTCTTCTGCAAGAATCCGTTCTAAGTTTTGTGTCATTTCATTTGTAGAGAAGAAATTCCTCATATCTTCGGCAGAAGCATAGTAAATTCGAGCATCACTTGCAGCCTGGATGCTTACCATAGCTTTCTCTTTTTTCAAGCATGCCGGATAGTCACCTACATACTCTCCGGCAAAAGAATAACCGACAATATGCTCGTATCCTCTGGCGTCTGTACAGATATATCGGAATAACCCTTCTTCTATGTAAGCTCCATGTGTAGCCAAAGCTCCCTGCAGAGTGAAATATTCCTTTTTCTTCATTTCTTTACATTGCCCATGTGTCAAAAAGAAGTCTTTAAATGCGGAGAATTCCTCGCGTCCGGCATAGTGATTAAAATTTTTCATGTTTGGTTAGATTGTTTTCGTGCCTTAATAGGTGACGAATTTATGAAAAGAGTGACATTATGCCTAATTGTGGATGATTTTAAAAGATTATTTAAACCGGACTTCCTTATTAGGCAGATATTTTTTCATTCCTTTAGATATGCTGTCTTATCACAACAGTTTATTTGTAGATTTCTACAGTACTCGTACTTTAAAATTCTTTTTTGAGGATATATCCGAAGAAAACGATCGATTTTGATTACTTGATAGAAGGGAAAGAGGAATATGAACGTTAAGTATTGACCTAATTTCATAAAAAAGATGTTTTATGAAAAGAAAAAGAGAGGAATGTAGTGCAATATCGCCAAATAATGCTTTCCTTTGCAACCAACAACAATAATAAGGTTTATTACGATTTGATTATTTTACGTGAATCTTCTCATTTATTTGAGTATATCCATTTCTAATTAAGATTTTCCAATAACTTTCTTATTGAATTATTAATTTTTTATATTTGTATTTTATGAATTTGTACATTGGAAATCTTAGCTATAATGTTAAGGAATCAGACTTGAGAAATGTAATGGAAGAGTATGGAACAGTTGCTTCAGTAAAGTTAATCACAGACCGTGAAACTAGAAGATCAAAAGGATTCGCATTTGTTGAAATGCCGGATGATGCAGAAGCTAATAATGTTATCAAACAGTTGAATGGCGCAGAATACGTAGGTCGTTCAATGGTAGTGAAAGAAGCTTTGCCGAAGAACTAAAACTAAATAATAGTGATAGAAAAAGGGCGTGTCAGGAAACTAACACGCCCTTCTTTCTGTTAATCTCTGTTGTTGTTTTCTTCATCATCCACCATGTTATTGAGTTCCAGTTCCAAATCTACCAGTTCTTGTTCCCGTAATTTCAGAATATCTCTCGTTGTATCTTTTGCTGCTTTTAATAATGCAGGAATGTCCGACGGCTCCTGTGCAACCTGAATACCGGCTGCCTCTAATGCTTCTATCTTTTCTTTAGCCGAACCGGAAGTTCCGGAGATAATAGCTCCTGCATGCCCCATTTGTTTTCCCAAAGGAGCAGATTGCCCTGCGATGAATGCTACAACGGGTTTAGTTACATGGTTACGAATATATTCGGCAGCCTGTTCTTCCGCATTTCCGCCAATCTCACCGATTAAAACAATAGCTTCGGTTTCGGTGTCATTCTGGAACATTTCTAACAGTTCACGGAAATGAAGCCCTACTACGGGGTCGCCGCCGATACCAATAGCTGTGGATTGTCCCATGCCATTAGCGGTTAAGTGATATACAATTTCATACGTAAGTGTACCGCTACGGCTAATGACACCCACGTTTCCTTTCTGAAAAACTTGTCCCGGGAGGATACCGACCATACTTTTTCCCGGAGAAATCAATCCCGGACAGTTAGGACCAACCAGTATTGCCCCCTTTTGTTTAATGAATTGATGCGCTTTGATGACATCCAGTGTAGGGATACCTTCCGCGATACAGACAATTAACCGGATACCGGCATCTGCCGCCTCCATGATAGCATCTGCTGCAAAACGTGCCGGAACAAAGATAATAGAAGTGTTAGCCTGCGTCTGTTCCACAGCTTCATACATGGTGTTAAACACTGGGATACCGTTTGCATCAGTTCCCCCTTTACCGGGAGAAGTACCTCCTACAACGTTGGTTCCATATTCCTTCATCTTCCTGGCATGAAAGAGCCCGTCCCGACCAGTAATTCCTTGTACAATCAAACGGGTGGATTTATCTATTAATATACTCATAATTGTTTTTTTACTTTTTATTGATATTGTTACGCATTATGATTTTATAGCCATTAACGCTGCTTCCTGCATAGTTGTTGCTATCTGAAAACGGCTATGATTTCGTAGAAGATCGCGGCCGATATTTTCATTTGTTCCTGTTAGCCGGACAATGATGGGTATTTCACTCTTTATCTGCTCGAATGACTGAATAAGCCCGATTGCCACATCGTCACAACGGGTAATCCCTCCGAAAATATTGATCAGAACAACTTTTACTTTTTCATCTTGTAATAGAAGCTTCATGGCTTCCACTACTTTTATGGGGTTGGAACTACCGCCAATATCAAGAAAGTTGGCAGGATTACCTCCATAAATCTTAATCATATCCATTGTTGCCATAGCGAGTCCGGCACCGTTCACCATGCAACCTATATTACCGTCCATGCGAACATAACTGAAACCTCTTTCTTTGGCGTCGGCTTCTACCTTTTCTTCCTCTGTCGGGTCGAATAAAGCATGTATTTCAGAATGCCGACATAGGGCGTTGTCATCGAAAACAATTTTGGCATCAATAGCTATTAACATACCTTTTGTTGTTAGCGCTAACGGATTGATCTCAACCAGAGAGGCATCATTCTCCATGAAGATTTTATAAAGTGCTTGCAGGATGACAGCCATTTTACTTGCTTGTTCCGTTTTGGGAAAAAGTGAAAAGGCGAAATGACGTGCCAAATAATCTGGAATGCCAATGAAAGGATTGATTGAATACCGAATAATTTTCTCCGGTATCTGACAAGCCACTTGTTCAATATCCATACCACCGGATGCACTCATCATTAGAATAACGGAACGTGTATTTCGGTCGATAGTGAAACTGACATAATATTCGGCGGTAATATCAACTGCTTCGCTAACCAATATCTGATTGACGGGAAGGCCTTTAATACTCATTCCGAGTATATTTTTAGCTTCCTGATAAGCATCTTCTGTGTTGTTTACCAGTTTGACGCCTCCGGCCTTTCCCCGGCCTCCGGTCAATACCTGCGCCTTAATGACAACTCTATCTGCACCTACACTCCGATATGCAGCTACAACGCCTGCAGCAGTACGGCATAAAGTGTGCCTCTCAACAGGTATTCCATACTTAGAGAAAATCTCTTTCGCTTGATATTCATGTATTTTCATGGCTCACAAATTTGAGTAAATGATTCCTGCTAATAAAACAGAAGCAAGATACGGAAAGTTTACGAAAAAGAAATCTACCTGAATGTTTTAGAGCATATCACTCTCTTTTTGGTATGAAGATTCGGAATAAAAAAAGCGTGTTGGCAATTCTGCCAACACGCTGTAAACTAATAAATACAGTATTTATTGATTTTATGCAATGCCATGAGCACTAACAGTACCATCAATTTTCTTAATCAGACCTTGCAATACTGTACCTGGTCCACATTCTGTGAAGTCAGTAGCACCGTCGGCAATCATATTTTTAACAGATTGAGTCCAACGTACAGAAGCTGTCAACTGAGCAACCAGATTCTTTTTGATTTCAACAGGGTCAGTATGAGGAAGTGCGTCTACATTCTGATATACCGGGCATTTAGGAGTATGGATTTCTGTTGCATTGATAGCAGCTTCCAATTCTACTTTTGCAGGATCCATTAACGGAGAGTGGAAAGCACCACCAACTTTCAATGGGAGAGCTCGTTTTGCTCCGGCAGCTTTCATTAGTTCGCAAGCCTTCTCGATGCCTGGTACGGAACCGGAGATAACGATTTGTCCCGGACAGTTGTAGTTAGCCGGTACACAAACTTCACCTTCAGCATTTACGGTAGTACAGATTTCTTCCACCTTTTCATCCGGCAATGCAATGATAGCAGCCATTGTAGAAGGAGTCGCTTCACAGGCTTTCTGCATAGCCATTGCACGTGCATAAACAAGTTTCAGACCGTCTTCAAAGCTCAAAGCTCCGGCAGCAACCAATGCGGAAAATTCACCGAGTGAATGTCCTGCTGTCATTTCCGGTTTGAAATCATCCCCCATACAAAGAGCGGAGATTACCGAGTGAAGGAATACGGCAGGTTGAGTAACCTTCGTTTGACGAAGATCCTCGTCCGTACCATTGAACATGATATCTGTAATGCGATATCCAAGAATATCATTTGCTTTTTCAAATAATTCTTTAGCTAAAGCTGAATTTTCATACAGGTCTTTACCCATTCCTACGAATTGAGCACCTTGACCGGGAAAAACGAATGCTTTCATATCTTTATTATTTAATTGATTTTTAATTGCGGGTGCAAAGTTACGGATTTTTATGATACGACCGCACAAAATGTACATATTTGTGCAACCGAATCCGGGAAATGCCATAACGGACCATTGCCGTGTCCGATGTGCAAATCCTTGCCTGCAATGATAGCCTGAGTGATATATGATTTGGCATGTTGGATAGATTCCCGTAAAGGATAGCCTTTTGCCAGGTTGGTCGCAATAGCGGAGGAGAGGGTACAGCCTGTTCCGTGCAAATTGTTACTTTCTATCTTTTTCTCCTCATATATATGGAAGATCGATTCTGACGTATGTAAGAGGTCGCACATTCTGTCACCCTCCAAATGCCCCCCTTTTATTAATACACTTGTCTGATACTCATCCACCAACCTTTTGGCCGCTTCCTGCATTTCATGTATGTTATGAATGCTTTTATCTGTCAGAACACTTGCTTCGTCAAGATTGGGAGTAATTAAAGTGACGAGTGGGAGCAGTTCTCTTTTAATTTCTTCTATAGTTTCGTCCGACATTAGTTTTCGTCCGCTGGTAGACACCATGACCGGATCATAAACAATATATTCCGGTATATATTCTCGCAGGCAGTCTACAATGGTACGAACGATCTGAATGTCACTAACCATACCTATCTTGATTGCAACCGGTTGCAAATCATCCATAACAGCTTCTATCTGCCCACGGACAATCTCAGGCAGCACTGATTGTACAGCGTGTACCCCTAATGTATTTTGTACGGTAACTGCGGTAATGACTGACGCTGCATAGCCTCCCAAAGCCGAGATTGTTTTGATATCCGCCTGAATACCTGCTCCTCCCGAACAATCGGAACCAGCAATGGATAAAATGACTGGATGACGTTCCATTTTGGATTTTTTAATAGTTACGATACAAAGATAGAATAAAAAACGATAAGGTACAAAATGACATATCGTTTAAAGTACAATAAGTATCCCTATCTGAATTTATTCTATAGATTATGAAAAGTACTGAAAATAAAGCATCAATCTGGTTTTTGTACTTTATACAATTACTCTTCCTGGAAAAGACTAAAATACATATTGTAATTCATAAGATAACACTAAGTATTGATATTGTAGAATATATGATATGTATTTATGTGATAAACAATGTTTTATAGCATATTAATTATTTTTGTTTAAGCGAATATTAGCCTCTATATTTGCGCCATATTAAAAAAACGGATATGCAGAATATACAGAAAAATACACCTTTGGCCAACAATCATATATCAGTAGATTGTGTAGTGATTGGTTTTGACGGCGAACAACTGAAAGTGTTGCTTGTGAAACGTGCAGGTGAAGATAATGGAGAAGTATATCACGATATGAAACTTCCCGGAAGTCTTATTTATATGGATGAGGATCTGGACGAGGCTGCACAGCGCGTATTATATGAATTGACAGGACTTAAAAATGTAAACCTGATGCAGTTTAAAGCATTCGGTTCCAAAAACAGAACGAGTAATCCGAAAGATGTTCGCTGGTTGGAACGGGCAATGCAGTCAAGGGTAGAGCGTATTGTGACTATTGCATATTTGTCAATGGTTAAGATAGATAGAACTTTGGATAAGAATCTGGACGAGCATCAGGCTTGTTGGATTGCTCTGAAAGAAGTAAAGACATTGGCGTTCGATCATAATCTGATTATTAAGGAAGCAATGACATACATCCGTCAGTTTGTGGAATTTAACCCTTCAATGTTGTTCGAACTACTTTCGCGTAAGTTTACAGCTGCGCAATTGAGAACTCTTTTTGAACTAGTATATGACAAAGTTGTAGATGTGCGTAACTTCCATAAAAAAATAGCAATGATGGAATATGTGGTTCCTTTGGAAGAAAAGCAACAAGGAGTAGCCCATCGTGCCGCACGCTATTATAAGTTCGATAAGAAGATATACAATAAGGTGAGACGGTGATATATGCCGGGTGTTTGGTAAATCTAAGTAATAAAATTGAAAATCGTTAAATCGTAAATAAAATCATGTTTTTATTAGGTTATGACATAGGTAGCTCGTCTGTAAAAGCGAGCTTGGTAAATGCTGAAACTGGTAAATGTGTATCATCGGCATTCTTTCCGAAAACAGAGGCAAAAATTATTGCAGTGAATCCCGGTTGGGCGGAGCAAGATCCGGAAAGCTGGTGGGAGAACTTAAAGTTGTCTACACAAGCCATTATGAATGAATCCGGAGTCAGTGCGGCTGAGATTAAGGCAATTGGTATCTCTTATCAGATGCATGGTCTGGTATGTGTAGACAAAGACCAACAAGTATTGCGTCCTGCTATTATCTGGTGTGATTCGCGTGCTGTGCCTTGTGGTCAGAAGGCATTTGAAACTATCGGAGAAGAAAAATGTCTTTCTCATCTCCTAAACTCACCGGGAAACTTTACCGCTTCCAAATTGGCTTGGATTAAACAGAATGAACCGGCTATCTATGAACAGATTTACAAAATAATGCTGCCAGGTGATTATATCGCCATGAAATTGAGCGGAGAAATCTGTACAACTGTTTCCGGACTTTCGGAAGGTATGTTCTGGGACTTCAAAAACAATCGTATAGCCGATTTCTTGATGGATTATTATGGATTCAATTCGTCATTGATTGCCGATATTAAACCGACTTTTGCCGAGCAAGGATGTGTAAATGCAATAGCAGCCAAAGAATTGGGATTAAAAGAAGGAACCCCCATTACTTATCGTGCCGGTGACCAGCCGAATAATGCTCTTTCTCTGAATGTGTTCAATCCGGGTGAAATTGCTTCTACAGCAGGCACATCAGGAGTTGTTTATGGAGTGAATGGGGAAGTGAATTATGATCCGCAGTCACGTGTCAACACTTTTGCGCACGTGAATCATTCGAAAGAGCAGACCCGCTTGGGAGTATTGCTTTGTATCAACGGCACAGGTATCCTTAACTCATGGGTAAAACGTACTATTGCACCTGAAGGAATATCATATAATGAAATGAACGTGCTGGCTTCCAAAGCTCCGATAGGTAGCGCAGGAATCAGCATTCTTCCCTTCGGTAATGGTGCCGAACGTATGCTGAATAATAAGGAGATAGGCTGTAGTATCCGTGGGATAGATTTTAATACTCATGGCAAACATCATATTATTCGTGCAGCCCAGGAAGGTATTGTGTTTTCTTTTAAATATGGTATAGATATTATGGAACAAATGGGTATTCCGGTAAAGATGATTCATGCCGGACACGCAAATATGTTCCTGAGTTCTATCTTCCGTGACACTTTGGCAGGAGTGACGGGGGCTACAATCGAACTTTATGATACGGATGGCTCTGTCGGTGCTGCCAAAGGCGCAGGTATCGGTGCAGGTATCTACAAGGATAATAATGAGGCTTTTGCAACACTTGAAAAGCTAAATATTATCGAACCTAATGTGGCTAAACACCAAGAATATGCAGATGCATACGCCAAATGGAAATATCGTCTAGAAAAATCAATGGTCGATAAAATTTCTATTTTCAACTCAGATAACAAGTAACAATATAAATAATCATTTAAAATATAAAGAATTATGGCAACAAAAGAATTTTTCCCGGGAATTGAAAAGATTAAATTCGAAGGTAAAGATAGTAAAAACCCTATGGCATTCCGTTATTACGATGCTGAAAAAGTAATCAACGGCAAGAAGATGAAAGATTGGTTGAAGTTCTCTATGGCATGGTGGCATACATTATGCGCTGAAGGTGGCGACCAATTCGGTAGTGGAACAAAACTGTTCCCTTGGAACGGTAATACAGATGCTATACAGGCTGCAAAAGATAAAATGGATGCAGGTTTTGAATTCATGCAGAAAATGGGTATTGAATACTATTGTTTTCACGATGTAGACTTGGTTTCAGAAGGTGCTAGCATTGAAGAATATGAAGCTAACTTAAAAGAAATCGTAGCATACGCAAAACAGAAACAAGCAGAAACTGGTATCAAACTGTTATGGGGTACTGCCAACGTATTCGGCCATGCCCGTTATATGAATGGTGCTGCAACAAATCCTGATTTTGACGTAGTGGCCCGTGCTGCTGTACAAATTAAGAATGCAATTGACGCAACTATCGAATTGGGCGGTCAGAACTATGTGTTTTGGGGTGGTCGTGAAGGTTATATGTCTCTTTTGAATACAGATCAAAAACGTGAAAAAGAACACCTTGCACAGATGTTGACTATTGCTCGTGATTATGCTCGTGCCCGTGGTTTTAAAGGTACTTTCTTGATTGAACCGAAACCTATGGAACCGACTAAGCATCAGTATGATGTAGATACGGAAACTGTGATCGGCTTCCTGAAAGCTCATGGTTTGGATAAAGATTTCAAAGTTAACATCGAAGTAAACCATGCTACTTTGGCTGGCCACACTTTCGAACATGAGTTGGCAGTAGCAGTAGATAACGGTATGTTAGGTTCTATCGACGCTAACCGTGGCGACTATCAGAATGGTTGGGATACAGACCAATTCCCGATTGACAACTATGAACTGACTCAGGCGATGATGCAAATCATCCGTAATGGCGGTTTGGGTAATGGCGGAACTAATTTCGATGCCAAAACTCGCCGTAATTCTACTGATTTGGAAGACATTTTTATTGCTCACATTGCAGGTATGGACGCTATGGCTCGTGCATTGGAAAGTGCGGCAGCTCTGCTGAACGAATCTCCATACAAGAAAATGTTGTCTGATCGTTATGCTTCATTCGACGGTGGTAAAGGTAAAGAATTTGAGGAAGGTAAATTATCTTTAGAAGATGTAGTTGCTTATGCTAAAGCGAACGGTGAACCAAAGCAGACTAGCGGCAAACAAGAACTTTACGAAGCAATTCTGAATATGTACTGCTAATAGAGAATCAAATATAAGGCGATAGAGGTAGAGCTTTATCGCCTTACTATTATCTAATCCAACTACTACACACTACTTATCTACTTATACACCATGATTAATACAACGAACGAAGGTAGTAAACTCTACCTATATTCGATAACTTCTGTTGCTATCCTGGGAGGATTGCTTTTCGGTTATGATACAGCAGTTATTTCCGGTGCAGAGAAGGGTCTGGAGGCATTCTTCCTTTCCGCTTCCGATTTTCAATATAATAAAGTAATGCATGGAATCACTTCATCCAGTGCATTGATAGGCTGCGTACTTGGTGGGGCGTTCTCCGGTATATTCGCTTCCCGTCTAGGGCGTCGTAACTCCCTGAGACTTGCTGCCGTACTCTTTTTCCTTTCAGCATTAGGTTCCTATTATCCGGAATTTCTGTTTTTCGAATATGGAAAACCGAATATGGATTTGCTGGTTACATTTAACTTATATCGTGTTTTAGGTGGTATCGGTGTCGGGCTTGCGTCTGCTGTTTGTCCGATGTATATCGCAGAAATAGCTCCTTCCAACATTCGCGGAACACTTGTTTCGTGCAACCAGTTTGCCATTATTTTCGGTATGTTGGTTGTATACTTTGTGAATTACCTGATTATGGGCGATCACCAAAATCCTATTATTCTGAAAGATACTGCCGGAGTTTTATCAGTTAGCTCAGAATCTGATATGTGGACTGTATTTGAAGGCTGGCGTTTTATGTTCGGCTCGGAAGCTTTTCCGGCTGCATTCTTTGGTCTATTATTGTTCTTTGTCCCAAAAACTCCTCGCTATTTGGTATTGGTACAAGAAGATGAAAAAGCTTATTCAATTCTGGAAAAGATCAATGGTAAGACAAAAGCACAAGAAATTCTTAACGATATTAAAGCTACTGCTCACGAAAAAACAGAAAAACTCTTTACTTATGGAGTGGCAGTAATTGTTATCGGTATTCTGCTTTCCGTATTCCAACAGGCTATCGGCATCAATGCAGTGCTTTACTATGCTCCTCGTATTTTTGAAAATGCAGGTGCAGAAGGAGGTGGCATGATGCAAACGGTTATTATGGGTGTTGTGAATATTATCTTTACACTGGTTGCAATCTTTACAGTAGATCGCTTCGGGCGCAAACCTCTGTTGATAATCGGTTCTATCGGTATGGCTGTAGGTGCATTTGCAGTAGCGATGTGTGATAGCATGGCAATAAAAGGAATTCTTCCGGTACTTTCGGTTATCGTATATGCCGCCTTCTTTATGATGTCATGGGGCCCGATTTGCTGGGTATTGATTTCGGAAATCTTCCCGAACACAATTCGTGGTAAAGCGGTGGCAATCGCTGTGGCTTTCCAATGGATATTCAATTATATTGTATCTTCTACTTTCCCGGCATTGTACGATTTCAGCCCGATGTTTGCGTATAGTCTTTATGGAATTATCTGTGTAGCGGCTGCTATTTTCGTTTGGCGTTGGGTGCCCGAAACGAAAGGTAAGACATTGGAGGATATGAGCAAACTATGGAAGAAGAATAAATAAATCAGATAATATCTCTTGTGGAAAATCCGTAAATCAGCAGATATAGGAATCTGTGATTTACGGATTTTTATTTTCTTATCTTTGGAGAACAATATATGAGGATAAGCTGTACCTTTGCACTGTCTTTATATAAAAACACGTATTGTTATGGAACAACATCCGATTAAAATTAATAAAGTGCAGATACGTAATCTTCAAATAGAAGATTACGCACAATTATCCCAATCGTTTACTCGTGTTTATTCTGACGGTAGCGATGTGTTCTGGACCCATAAACAGATTCAGAAATTAATCAATATTTTTCCGGAAGGACAGATTGTTACAGTGGTTGACGACAAAATTGTAGGTTGCGCTCTTTCTATTATTGTTGATTATGATAAGGTGAAGAATGACCATACGTATGCACAAGTCACGGGTAAGGAAACATTTAATACGCATAATCCTGAGGGGAATATTCTGTATGGCATAGAGGTATTTATTCACCCCGGATATCGCGGATTGCGTCTGGCGCGACGTATGTATGAATATCGCAAAGAACTATGCGAAACATTGAACCTGAAAGCCATTATGTTCGGCGGCCGTATTCCGAATTATCATAAATATGCTGACAAGATGCGTCCAAAAGAATATATCGAACGGGTACGTCAACGTGATATTTACGATCCGGTGCTTACGTTCCAATTATCAAATGATTTCCATGTCCGCAAGGTAATGACTAATTATTTGCCGAATGATGAGGAGTCTAAACATTATGCCTGTTTGTTACAGTGGGATAATATCTATTATCAACCTCCTACACAAGAATATATCAATCCAAAAACTACTGTTCGCGTAGGTTTGGTACAATGGCAGATGCGTAGTTATAAAACACTGGATGATCTGTTCGAACAGGTAGAATTTTTTGTAGATGCAGTATCAGACTATAAAAGTGATTTTGTTCTTTTCCCGGAATACTTTAATGCGCCTTTAATGTCGAAGTATAATGATAAAGGAGAATCGCAGGCTATTCGCGGATTGGCAAAATATACCGATGAGATTCGTGATCGGTTTATAAATCTGGCTATTAGCTATAATATAAACATTATTACCGGTAGTATGCCCTATGTGAAAGAAGACGGGCTGCTTTATAATGTAGGATTCCTTTGCCGTCGCGACGGAACATACGAAATGTATGAAAAAATGCACGTCACTCCGGATGAAATCAAGAGTTGGGGGTTGAGTGGGGGAAAATTACTACAAACCTTTGATACAGATTGTGCTAAGATTGGTGTTTTGATTTGCTATGATGTAGAGTTTCCGGAACTCTCCCGGCTAATGGCAGATCAAGGAATGCAGATATTGTTTGTACCTTTCCTGACGGATACACAAAATGCCTATTCCCGCGTTCGTGTCTGTGCTCAGGCGCGTGCGATCGAAAATGAATGTTTTGTTGTCATTGCAGGCAGCGTGGGAAATCTCCCCCGCGTACACAATATGGATATTCAGTATGCCCAATCGGGTGTATTTACTCCGTGTGATTTTGCTTTTCCGACAGACGGAAAACGAGCGGAAGCGACTCCGAATACAGAAATGATATTGGTTTCGGATGTCGATCTGGATTTATTGAGTGCGTTACATACATACGGTAGTGTACGCAATTTGAAAGATCGTAGAAATGATGTCTATGAAGTGAAATTAAAAAAATAAAATAGTGACGTTATCCCGTTAAAATAGCGTCACCATATATCTCGAATAGCGTCACTATGTGTTTAGGATAGTGACGCTATATTTTTATTTAGAAGAAGTACCGCTTTCCAGTATGCTAACGATAGAAAATAGTGTGAAGCAGATAGCCCCTAATCCTACTAGAACACGTGCCGGAATGAAATAATCTGCATGTACGGTAGCGAGTTCGAATACGAAAGCAGCCAGGAATAAACAAGTCAATGCTGTTAATACCGGAATCATAGGGATGCGGTTGGCTAGTTTAAATTCCCGTCTCCATATCTTTGCCAACAGAATTACTTTACTGGAAATACTATAACATACAAGACCCAGTCCAAGCATGATATATCCGGTGGTACCGTTTGCACTCCCCGAATCTGCCAAAATAACGAATAATCCCCATACAAAAGAAATAGATCCCATTAATAAAACTAGTTTCGGCCATTTATTCCGTTCTTTTTCCGAATAATCATTTCGCACCTGACGAGCAATAGTAGCCACCAATGCTATGAGGCTGGTACAAATACAAGCAAGCCCTACCATTACGTGTCCTGCGACAAAATAAGCAGGATGAGAGTGGCTGTTGCCTAATAAAACGAATGCCCATACCCATGCAATAATAGATATGACGATTGCAAGAATGATCATTGCTCGTCTCTGACCCACAGAAAACGCTCCTTGTGGGACCTCATTTCCTGTTGCTTTAGAGTTTTCCGGAATCAAAGAGAATCGGGTAGAAGAGGTAGCGGCAGGAGCTAAACACACCCGGGGAAAAACACCTATGGAGATG